>ERZ779820.1657-NODE-1657-length-13605-cov-2.945830_pt1 | contig 13605 bp, 10 predicted proteins | sample MGYA00511563_ERZ779820 | MGnify/ENA primary metagenome ERZ779820 (study PRJEB29588, sample SAMEA1964852) | human gut metagenome | biome: human gut; feature: human-associated habitat; material: faeces | place: Denmark | collected 2008/2010 ...
GAACATGGTTTCCCAGTCTAGCTTTTTCCTGGCCACACTCATCTTGTGATCCCAGTCTGCCGCGCCTTTGATTCCCTTTGCCAGATCTGCTGCATGGGCTGCAATCCGAGACGCCATAATCCCTTCTTTTACATCATTCACATCCGGCAGTCTCAAATGCTCTGCAGGCGTTACATAGCACAAAAATGCAGCGCCATACGCAGCAGCTATCGCTCCGCCAATGGCTGCGGTAATGTGATCGTATCCTGGAGCCACATCGGTTACCAACGGCCCTAATACGTAAAATGGAGCGCCTTTGCAGATAGTATTCTGAATCTCCATATTGGCCTTGATCTGATTTAACGGCATATGGCCTGGGCCTTCTACGATTACCTGAACGTCCTTTTCCCATGCTCTTCTGGTCAGTTCTCCTAAGGTTACCAGCTCTTCTATCTGGGAAATGTCTGACGCATCCTCGATGCATCCAGGACGGCAGGCGTCTCCTAAGCTCATGGTCACGTCATACTCCCTGCAAATCTCCAGGATCTCGTCATAATATTCATAAAATGGATTTTCACATCCTGTCATTTCCATCCAGGCAAAAATAATAGAACCGCCTCTGGACACAATATTGGTAAGGCGTTTTGCCTCTTTAAACCTTCTGGCTGTATTCCGGTTGATTCCTGCATGAATAGTCATAAAATCTACACCGTCTTCCGCGTGCATCCGTACAACATCAATCCATTCTCTGGAAGTAATTTCTTTTAACGCCTTGTGATAGTAAACCACTGCGTCATAAATGGGTACTGTACCAATAATGGCCGGACACTCTGCAGTCAGTTTGCGGCGGAACTTCTGGGTATCTCCAAAAGAACTTAAATCCATAATGGATTCTGCTCCCAATTCAACTGCATCTTTTACCTTTAAAAGCTCCATGTTTAAATCCTTACAGTCTCTGGAAGTACCAAGATTTACATTGATTTTAGTTTTCAGCATGGAGCCAATGCCGTTTGGATTCAGACACGTATGGTTTTTATTGGCGGGGATGGCAATTTTTCCCTCTGCCATCAATTTCATCAGTTCTTTTTCGTCAAACTGCTCCTTTTCTGCCACCAGTTTCATCTCTTTTGTCAGGATTCCTTTTCTGGCTGCGTCCATCTGCGTGGTATACGTTCTTTGTGCTGTACTGGTCATACTATATCCTCCTATGAATTTAAGAAAGAAGCTGGCAAGCGGCCTTCTGCCCCTGCAGCGGAGCCCTTCTGCGATAAAAGCTTCCGCCAATTGAAAAAGGCCTATACCCCATAGGGATATAAGCCTTGGATCAACATACCATTGATCAACATTACACACTCTCTCCCTACGTTGGAATTACCCAAATCAGGTTCTACAGGTCGAAGTTGATGACTTCCTCTCAGCCCGCTCCACGAGCTCCCTCTTGTTTTTATTTTATTATTTTACTAATAAAGACTTTCCAGTCATTTCTTTGGGCTGTTCTAAGCCCATCAGCTCAATTAAGGTCGGAGCAATGTCTGCAAGACAGCCGCCCTCTCTTAACTTATATGCCGGATCTGCATTTACCAGAATAAATGGAACCGGATTGGTAGTATGGGCAGTCCATGGTTCGCCGGTATTGTAATCGACTAACTGCTCTGCATTTCCGTGGTCTGCACAGATAAACAGAACGCCGTCCATTTCCTTTACTGCCTCTACTGCACGTCCTACGCAGGCGTCTACTGTCTCAATGGCCTGGATTGCAGCATTTTCCACACCAGTGTGGCCAACCATATCCGGATTTGCAAAGTTGATGATAATCACATCATAGCTGCCGGATTTGATTGCGTCTACTAACTTGTTGCATACCTCAGGAGCGCTCATCTCCGGCTTTAAATCGTAAGTGGCAACTTCCTTAGGGGAATTTACCAGGATACGGTCTTCGCCTGGGTTTGGCTCTTCGATACCGCCGTTAAAGAAGAAGGTTACGTGTGCGTACTTTTCTGTCTCCGCGATTCTGGCCTGAGTCATGTTGTTGGCTGCTAAGAACTCGCCAAAGGTATTGGTAATGCTCTCTTTATGGAATGCAACCAGCTTATTGGCAATGGTTTCATCATAGTCTGTAAAGCAGACATAGACTAAATCCAGCTTCTTTTCTCTCTCAAATCCGGTAAAATCGTCATCGCAGAATGCACGGGTAATCTCTCTTGCTCTGTCTGGACGGAAGTTGTAGAAAATAACGGAATCATGATCCTTGATCGTTGCCACTGGAGCGCCGTTTTCCATTACAACAGTAGGCATTACGAACTCGTCATATTTTTCCTGGTCGTAAGAAGCCTGGATGCCTGCAGTTGCGGATTCAGCAGGAACGCCTTCTCCCTTCGTCAGCGCATCATATGCTTTCTGTACCCGATCCCAGTTCTTGTCACGATCCATTGCATAGTAACGTCCTGCTACAGATGCCACTTTGCCTACGCCGATTTCCGCCATTTTTTCCTCTAACTGGGCAACAAAGTCCTTGCCGGATGCCGGAGGGGTATCGCGTCCATCTAAGAAGCAGTGAACGTAAACCTTCTCAAGGCCTTCTCTTTTTGCCAGCTCTAACAGGCCGTAAATATGGGTAATGTGGCTGTGTACGCCGCCGTCGGATACCAGGCCGAACAGGTGCAGAGCGGAATCATGCTTTTTGCAGTTTGCTGCTGCCTCTTTAAATGCCGGAATCTCAAAGAAATCGCCGTCCTGGATGGACTTGGTAATACGGGTCAGTTCCTGATATACAATACGGCCAGCGCCCATATTTAAATGACCTACCTCGGAGTTGCCCATCTGACCGTCCGGAAGTCCTACTGCCATGCCGCTGGCATTACCTTTTACAAATGGGTACTGCTTCATCAGCTGATCCATCACTGGAGTTTTTGCCTCGCAGACTGCGTTGTGGCTGCAGTTATCATTTAAGCCATAGCCGTCAAGAATCATTAATACGGTTGGTTTCTTGCTCATTCTCAATAATCTCCTTTCAGAATATAAGGCTCTTTGGAGATTATTTTACTCCAATGTGAAAAATATGGCAAGCGGTTTTTCGGGGAGATATGTAATTTGTAAATTTATTCATAACAATTCAGCCATGCGAAGATTCAGACAGGAAAACTTGTTTTGATAAGAATTTTCCTGTCTGAATCTTCATAGAACAGATACCAAACGCTTCTTGTTGGTCACAATTAGGTAAAAAGGTACATGACTGAACTGTTACTTTATTCCTTATTCCGGTAATATTCCTGCAGCACGTAAAAGGCCTTCTTTTTATAAGTTTTGTCCATGGCAATCAGTCCTTTGCTGTTTTTCCCTTCCTGGAGCGGATACATACGGATTGGAGAAATAAAATCATACAATACCCATGGGAATAATCCTTGAATCTTTCCGTCTGTGAACGCGATTTGCTTTTTATAGACTTTTTCCTGGTGTTCTTCTGTAAAAAGTTCCTCTTCCCCGCCAAAGTGTTCGGCTTTTGCCCCTGCGCCGGTCTCGGTTATCACCAGTGGTTTCCCAAGGTCTGTATTATCCAAAATAGTTTTAAGGCCTTCGTAATCTCTATAATACCATCCATAATACTCATTAAATGCCACTACATCTACATACTGGCTCAATCTGTCATGTACCTGCATTATATTCACATCAACGAGACAGGCCGCGCTGACCAAACGGGTATCATCCATTTCCCTGCAGACTTCTGTCAGCCTTCTCATAAAACTCAACCTGTCTTCTGTATCTGGATTTTCATTTCCTACGCTCCAGATAATCACACTGGCTCTGTTTCTATCTCTGGTAATCAGTTCACAAAGCTGGTTCTCTGCATTCTGGTACGTGTCTGGATTATTAAAATCTAAGGCCCAATATACTGGAATTTCCTCCCACAAAAGGATTCCCAGTTCATCTGCCATCATTGCCATCCGCTGGCTGTGCGGATAATGAGTCAGACGCAGGGCATTACATCCTAATTCCTTAGCAGTCTGAAAGATTTCCATTCTCTCCTCATCTGTATGAATACGACCGGTATCTTTGCTTTCTTCATGGCAGCATACTCCCTTTAAATAAATCTTCTTTCCGTTTAAGAGAATGTCTGTCCCTTGTACTTTTACCTGCCTGAAACCAATCTTATCTGCTATCTTATCTTTACCGCAGGATACCTCTACTTGGTAGAGATATGGATTTTCACAATTCCAAAGAGTTGGCTTTGCTGTTACTGTTATCTGGGCCTTTCCTTTATCATCTGTTTCTGCCTGAGCTTCAATTCCAAGTTCTGCTATTACAAACTTACAGGTTTTTCCAGCCTTCTTTTCTCCCAGCCACGCTGTAAAACGAATGTGTTCATATGTGTCATCCGGAACCAGTTCTGCCGTAAAGTTCTGAATGAATTCTTTTGGCACGGTAAGAAGTTCTATAGAACGATAGATTCCGCCATAGTTAAACCAATCATAAGTAGCAGAAGGAATCTGCTCTTTTTCTCTTCGATTATTGACTGTAATAATCAGGTGATTTTCTTTCTCTAATGCATCTGTAATTTCAGCACAAAAAGGAGTAAAACCACCTCTGTGTCTTCCTACCAGCTCTCCATTCAGCCAAATCCGACACTCGTAATTGGCTGCTCCGATCCTTAAAAATACCCGTTTGTCTTTCGTATCTCTATCATAGACAAAATTCCTGCTGTATACAACTTCTCCCTCATAATACCAGTATCTTTCATTCATGCAGTTCCAGCAGCCTGGTACCTGCACTTTTTCTAATTGTGAAAAATCAAAATCCGTAGGAATTGTTCTTCCCTTATCGTCTTTTCCAAAAGGTTTATATAACCTTTTTCGTGTTAATGTACGGAATACGTCTGGTGTAAATCCCCACGTACCATCCAGTTTTTCAACCGGACGATTATAATATCCTAAAAGGGTTCCCCATCCTAAGTAGGGAATCTGATTCTTTACATCAAAATCCAAATTTAAAATGTCATCATAATCTTCTTTCATTCGATTCATTTCTCATCTTCCTCCAATTTTTACGATCCAATTCGTCATCCCTTTACGCTTCCTGCTGCAATTCCATCCATTACTTTTCTCTGCGTGATTAAAAATACCAGTACAACCGGTAAAGAAATAGCTGTAGAAAGAGCTGCTGTCATAGATAAATCTACTCCCAAATCGGAATTCAAATTAACCAGCATAGCTGCCATATTGTAGGTGCTCATATCTTTGGATAACATCAGTACCGGAAGCCACAAGCCCCAGCTTGATAAAAACGAAATTAAAGTAGCTGTAGTAAACACCGGATACATAACAGGTGTCACAACTTTAAAAAATATCTGAAATTCTGATGCTCCATCAATCGTTGCCGCTTCAATCAACTCATACGGCAGTGATTGGAAGAAGTTACGAAACAGGAAGAACGGCAGTGCCGCTCCCCACGCACCTGTAGACGAGGCCAGGATAATTCCCCAGAAGTTTCCTGTACCGTAAAGCTTTAACTGGACTACCATTACATACAGCGGAATCAGCAGCAGAACTGCCGGATACATCAGACTGACCGTAAAAGAACTTTCTATCAAACGGAAACCTGGAAGATCTTTTTTACGGTAAAGGGCATATCCTCCAAGGGAGGTGGCAAGCACGACTATAAGCGTGCTTCCCACAGCAATGATAATACTATTTTTAAAATAATGCCAAAGTGAATTGCCGGACAATGTCATAATCCCCTGCCATCCACTTAAAACCCATTTTTCTGGCAGCAGTGATAAAGGGTTTTGGATCAAATCCTGATTGGTTTTAAAAGATCCAAACAACATCCACAGAAATGGATAAATCATAATAAAAGAAATAATGGTAAGCAAAGCATAAACCAAGACTGTAACCGCTTTATTTGTTTTCATTCAAATGCCTCCCTATTTTCGAACCTGCTAACGTCAGCAACGCAATCAATAAAAACAAGAATGTGGCAATTGCTGTAGCGGATCCAAAGTCCATCTTTTCATACTTGCTGTACGCATAATATGAAAGGAAATTTGTCGCATAATTCGGTCCGCCAAATGTGATGATTCTGGATACCGTATAGGTCTTTAAAAATTGAATGACCGCATATGCTCCGTTTAATACAAAAGCTGGTTTTAAAGATGGAAGGGTAATGTAGAAATATGTTTGCCAGGCATTGGCACCATCCGTTGTTGCTGCCTCATACATACTTCTGTCAATCAGCTGATAATTAGTTAAAAAGATAATCGTATATAGTCCTACGTGCTTCCATAATTCTACAAATGCCAGAACTCCTATAGCAAGAGATGCCTCTGTCAACCATCCTACCGGTTCTAACCCCATAAGTTCCAGCAGACTGTTCATCGCTCCATTGGAATTAAAGAACTGTTTCCATACTACCGAGCTTACTACATCTGGCGTAATAAAAGGAACGAAAATTGCCAGTTTAAACAAAAGCTGAGCTTTTTCATTCAAACCTCTGCAGTTAAGCAATTGGGCAAGTATAAGAGCCATTACCATATTCAAAGGAACACTGATTACAGTAAATAGTACGGTAACCTGGAAGGAATCCCAAAAATACGAATCTGAAAATAATTTGATATAATTTTGAAAGCCAACAAATACCGGTTCAGTCAGGATGGTATTCCCTTTAAAAAACGAGTAATACATACTGCTGATCATAGGATATACACCGAATACAATGGATAGCACTGCAAATACCCCGATACAGCAATACAACATCCAATATTTTTTAAGAATTTTCATCTAAATCAACCCCATATTCTGCTGCCATACTTCTACTGGTTCGCCTCTATCGCACTCTGGACATTGGCATGAAGTTCTTCTACGCAAGCTTTGATTTCTTCTTCTCCTTTTGCATTAAATGCTTTCATAAGGCCTTTTTCATAGGTCTCCAGTAATTCTGGATAATAAGCAAATACACCGTTATAGGAATCTGCTGGATAAGTCGGAATGCTCTCATCAAAGAAAATCTTCTGGTTTTTAGATAATTTATCTTTGTCTACTACACTGTAGTCCATACAAGATCCCATAGTTTCAAAACTGGCCTGCTGTGCAGCTTCTGATAAGCAATATGAAAGATAGATCTTAGCAGCTTCTTTTTCCGGCGCATTCTTTGGCATTGCAATTCCTCTTACTCCGCCTAATAAAAGACCACTTTCCTTACCTGCTCCAAAAGATGGCCAGGTTGTTACTTCGTACTCTCCGACACCGCTGTCTGGTTTATCCCATCCTGCTGCATTCCAGTTTCCTACTCGGAACATACCAACGCTGCCGCTTTGGATCTTGGTATACATTGCCGCAAAGTCTTCGTTAATCGCATCCTTATCCCAAATAGCATTTTCTCCTGCATATAAGGAAATAACTTTTTCAAAATATTCTGCATTTTTCTCAATCTGGCTTTCCGGAGTACTATTTAACCACACATCTGAAATTCCATTTCCTCCTGTTAAAAACAGATTAAATACCTGTCCAGGGTCTGTACCTAAATGAAGTGTAAATCCTGAGAGACCTGCATCTTCATATTCCTGTCCTAATGCAGTAAAGTTTTCAAATGTATTAGGCAATTTATCCTCTGTCACTTCAACGCCTTCTACATCGGTACGATATCCTAATCCATTTACGGAACGGTTAATCGGGAATGCAATCAACTGACCGTCTGCAGAGATAATTTTCCTATCGCTTTCTGTTACCACCTCATGGTTTGGTGTATTTTTCAAAACCTCATTTAAATCTTCAAAACCACCTCCGGACTGCTGATGAGTTACTAAAAGACGGGAAGCCTCATTAAAAATCAGATCAACCCCACCAGTTGTGGTAACGGCCTGGAGTGCCTTTGTTGTTAATGTCGCATTATCAAACGTAATCGCCTCTATTGAATAGTTCGGATAATCCTTCTGCATTTCTGCTTCTGCAGCTTTAAAAAATGGAAGTCTGGAATCATTTCCCTCATACCAGATGGTAATCTTAACTGGTTCTTCCTTGTTTGCCGTCTGGCTGCTCTCTGCTGAAGTATCCGCTTCTACAGCGTTAGAAGCTTCTTGGCCGACAGATTCCTGCGGGTTTTCACTCTGTCCGCAAGCCGTTGTCATACACATTGCTACTGCAAGCATTAATGCAATCCTGTTTTGTTTTCTCATGTTTCTTCCTCCTTAGCATTCTTTTATATGTTTCATTGCCTGTTCCAATTCTACTAAATATACTCCTCGTCTGCCTTCATGGATAGAATCCATTGACACACTCTTTCCATCTAGATTCCAGCGACAGTGAAGATCGCAGCGAATATCCGTACAATCCGGCTTTGGAGAATAAAACCTTCCAATTACCATCCCTTTTCCACTTTCAATATTATAGAGATATAATGGTCGGTAATCCTGATCGTCCTGATAGCCATCTCCAATAATCCATTGTCCATCCGGCGAATAGCTGCAATGAATATCTTCAAAAAACATCTTCTTATCAAAAATTCTGTATTCCTGACTTTTATCTTTTAATTCATATAAGCCAGCTCCTACCCCACAGTCTGCATAAATCAAAAGTTTTCCCTGTTTTCCCCAATAGTAATGGGATGCATAGGTATAATTTCTTAACTTATATATATTTCCCTGCAAATCACTGGTTCCCAATCCCGTTTTCCATTCTTTTCCTTCTTCTGGAAAATATCTTACCAGAAAAAGAAATCGGTTAGATTCCCGATTAAAAGTAATATGGTTAATTGTGATCTTCCAATCTATTTTGTGGTCATCTTTATAATTATAAATTTCTGCCAGCTGCTCGTATGAAATAATCTGATCGCTTTTTCCCGTTTCCATATTTACCAGGAAAACACCGTCCTCTGCCGGAGCATTTACATTCTTCCATGGATCTTCTATATTACAGTATCCATAACCAGGACGAAAATCATAAATACGATTCATATTTATGGACAGTCCCCATTTGCCATCAGGAGAAACATTTGCCACCGGCCTATCCATATAGCGCACTGTGTTATTTTTCAAATTTTTTATTACAGCCTTGTACTTCCCCTCTTCGAAAACATTATAGATGATTTCGTCACTATTTGCCGGATTCCAAGAAAGCATGGCACCCTGTTGAAAGTTCCATGATTCCGTCTGTGCTAACTGGATAAATTCCCTGGTCTCCATATTAATAACACCAAGCTGGCATACATCACCAACTTTTGGGAGCCTATCCATAAATGAAACTCGATGACATAAGTGAAACTTTTTTTCAGGATGAAATGCCAGATTATCATAATAACCATAGAAGTAATACCCTTCATCATCTGGCGAAATTTTCTTTACCTGTATGAGTTCTCCATTCAAAATACCTTTCATTGTATTTTCTCTCCTTTTTGCGTTTTGCCGATTTTTTTCTTCCTTTTTCTTGATATTTTTATATATTTACTATATTATTAGATATATAGAAAATATATATAAGAAATTTGTATATTTTTTATGTCTTTTCTCTCTAAATCTATAACTTTATGACAATTATATCGGATCTGAATTTTCCTTTCAATTCACAATTTTCCCATATAATTGTAAAATCAGACCATTACTTTTTAAGGAGTGCTTTATGGAATGTTTTGATATGTTTACTGGCGCTATGATTCCACTTTCCTCTCCCCTTCGGGTAATCCATGTAATCAAACGCCCGCCTGATTTTCATTTACGTCTTCATAGTCATAATTTTTATCATGTCATTTTTGTAACAGCAGGACTTTTAGAAGTTATTTTAGATGGACAGTCCTATTTTGTGTATGAAAACCAGGCAGTCATTCTCCCACCCTCTATTCCTCACAGCTTACATTCAAAAAAAGGATATAGTCAGATCGGAGTTGATATCTTAAACCAAAAAGAAAAGGAAGAGCTATGCAGTTTAATCTGTCAAATCTTCCCAACTGGTTTTTCGATCGTTAATATGAATATGCTTCCAGCTAAATATGAAGAGCTTATTAAATCTGTTCGTGATTTAACCCGCCTAAATCTATTGCGGCTGCAAAACAGCGCAGAGTCCCTAGTTCTTTCTTTTTTAGAACAGGCAGCAGATTCTTCTAACAAAAATTTTCGAGAACGTTTTTTAGATATGGTGGTACAAGATGAATGTTTAAATCTTACCCTATCTGATATGTGTCATCATTTAGATCTCAGTAAGACTCATCTGGAGCGTTTAGTTCGTGAAGAATTCGGATGTGGCGCAGTAGAATACTATCACAAACTCAAATTTATGAAAGCCTGTTTCCTGCTTCAAAATACGGATATCCCTATTCGAGCGATCAGTGAACAGCTTAAATTCTACGATGAAAGCCACTTTATCCGTTTTTTCAAAAAGCAATGCAGCCAGACCCCTTCTCAGTACCGAAGCAATTCCAGAACACCGGTTACCATCTGAAAAGAAATGTAAAAAGTACAATTCCAGCGTGAAAATGATATTTTCCCTGTTGAGGTCAAATCCGAAACCAATATATCCAGCAAGAGCCTTAAAAAATTCAAGGAACTGTTTTCTGACAAGGTTAAACTCCGCATCCGGTTCTCCCTGGATAATCTGAAACTAGACGGTGATGTGCTGAATATTCCTCTGTTTATGGCAGATCAGACGGATCGATTAATTGGGATTGCATTAAAGTCACAGTAATATGTAAGGAAGGAGTTGAATCTGTTATAAATTAGTGGCGAAAAACCCACAGGCTTGCCTGTGGGATGAAAGCCACGTTTTTTTTTGCGGTCTTTATATTCTCATCAAAATAATTTTGCACGAATAGTCCTTAATAAACGTCTTAACGTTATTTTGCGCGGTTTATTCCATTCTGCAAAACTTCTTTTTGCTTCTGGTGGCGCAACAGATGTTAATACAAATTTACCATTTTTAACGGTGTACCATGAATCGTTTGATAACCAATATGATCGTGTACTACTTCTTGTCATAAATATGTGCCTCCTTTACCAGTTCTTTGCTTTATAAAACATATTTTTTTGCGAAGTCATTATCAACCCCACTATAATATACTGAGCCTGTCAGAGTAAATGCAAACCTATTTTGCATTAGGTTTGGAAATTAACCCTTCTGGGATTTCTTCTCTAAAGGTCTTTCAGGAATTTCTGTTTTGTTATAGGCTTATGATATTGCATCTTCCTTTCCATTTCTTTTTCATGATACAATGAGATGCTTTTTCCATGTTGGAATTCATGCATCATATCTAGCTTTAGTTTATAATTTTCACTTATAAACTCCGCTTTTTGTTCAGGTATGCCTGCTTTTGTATAAAGAATCTTTATTTCTTCCGGAGAAGGGAGTAATTCCTCTTTAACAACACTTCGATCATGAATTTTTCCCAACATTTTATCTTCAGTTTTATAAAAACTTGTAATTGGTCGTGTGAGAAGTTCTACTCTTGAGTAAGGTATCAAACGGTCCTCATTATAAAACATGCTGTTTCCAGAATCATAAATAGGTGCTGGACCAATCAATTTCATTGTATCAGCATTTCTTAATACACCAAAATTAACTAGGTGTTCATCAGTATTGCTAATAACGAAATCTGTTAAAGTTTGATAATCCATAAATTTTTGAATCTGTTCTTCATCAATACCATATTCTCTGCATAAATGAATATACTGTTCATAATTAGACCGACTGTTTTCCGACTTTTGGCTTTCCAATATTTCATATGCTGAAATCAGCTCTACATGCTCAGACGTAAAAGATTGGCAATGACTGATAATTCCATGACCTGGAATAGCCTCTGCTGTGTATTTAACGAATGGAACATCCGTTTCCTGCATTGTATGAATTTTTGTTACAACCACTTCATTTACAGATTGTTGCCCATAATACTTGCTACTTTCTTTTACAAGATCTGGCACCGGCTGCTCAAGATCCCAATATTTTTCCATTTGGCCACCAAGAGATGCATTGTAATCATAAGAAGTGGCATTATAACAGGAAGCTTTTCCATTACTGTACATGCTGAGATTCGTAAATTTCACCTGATCATATTTTAAAGTAACGCTTTCTGGGCATACCCAGTACGCGTCTGTCACACTTAGTGCAAGATTCTTTGCTAAATACATTTCTGAATTAATACATTCTGCACTTTTAACAATGTTTTGCACAATGCTTCGTGAGGCTGGTATTGCCCTCATCTTCCACCATTTTTTTATCTTTGGCAGATCTGCATGCCCCATGTATGGCGATAACCCAGTTTTATTATCTGTATATTCTCCACTTGCTTTTGCTTTATGCGAAACTTATCTTTCTTTCAGTGCATCATTTGTTGTATCACTTCTTCTTTAATTCCATCTTTTTGGGCAACACTTATGCTATTCTGAAGATATTGCTGACACACCTCCAGTATTTTCATAAACTTATTTTTGTCTCCTACACTTTTGGGAATAGAATATGTAAACTTTTTTAGATACATTGTATTTACCATATCCGGTTTATCGGAAATCTGGTGCACTGACTCTTTATCAATGCATTGAGGCCCGAACATTTGCAGAAACCAGGTATAATAGCATATTTCTTCTGGAGAAAAATCAATTAGTCCTTTTTTCTGGCACAATTTTACTACCTCATCTGCGATAAATCTGCGGTCAAAAGACATGGTGTAATCCACAAGCTTTTTAACTTCCTCTTGACTGCAGGCCATCCCTTGGCAAAGCATTTCGATAGTTAATCCTGAACTACTCTGCTTTTTGTTTTCGTTCTGAATCATTCTAACCGCCATAATTTGTTGTCCAATCTTCTGCTGCTTTATGTTCTGCTCTTTTATTTCATCAAAGTCATGAACAAACTGGTTTTTCTCTTCCTTACTCAGTTCTGACACAGCAACACCTTTTTCGTTTGCATAATCAATCAGCCCTTTGTAATCAATATGAACATCAGGAATCTCACTTGGCATAATAGGATCCGGAGCGTTTACGGATGCCTTATAATCCATCGTCACAAGAATCGCCTCCTTTGAAAAGCCATGTTGTTTCGTATCAGTTCGTTAATGGAACCTGGCGTGTAGTTGTTAATGCAGGCAGATGCATTCAAAGTATTTTTGTAGGTCTTTATAAGTTCAAACATTTCATCTTTTTTGCTGTGGATGTGTCCATATACAAAATAGGATACATCTGGATTTTCGCATAATTTTGCCATCGGATAATGACAAAGCACAATCTTCCGGTCTTGGTCCGTAAGGCGCAGCAACGATTCAGCGGATTCAAAATATGCCATAGCCTCATTGTTTTTTAGAAGCTTGTTATCGTGGTTTCCGACAATAAGGTGTTTGTTGCCTCGCAACTGGCGAAGATACCATTGTTCTGGTTTTTCATTATCGCACGCAAAATCGCCGACAATGTAAATGTCATCATTTTTCTGTATGCGGGAGTTCCACAGTTTAATAAGACAGCGATCCATTTCATCAACATCTCTGAAAGGCCTGTGGTCGAAATTGATAATATCTTTATGTCCGAAATGCAGGTCACTTATGTATAGATTCATGAGGATCACCTCCCTTTCACTTATGTTACACATTATATATCGCTTATCTTCAAAGGAAAAGGCAAAAAATAGGAAAGAAATCCCACTATAACCGGCACCAATGACCAGAGTG
>ERZ779820.1661-NODE-1661-length-13583-cov-13.284225_pt1 | contig 13583 bp, 5 predicted proteins | sample MGYA00511563_ERZ779820 | MGnify/ENA primary metagenome ERZ779820 (study PRJEB29588, sample SAMEA1964852) | human gut metagenome | biome: human gut; feature: human-associated habitat; material: faeces | place: Denmark | collected 2008/2010 ...
GAGTAAACGTCTATCACTATCTTACTTATCTGCTGGAAAAACTGCCTGATGACAGAATGAGTGATGATGAATTAGAACTTCTGGCACCATGGAACGAAACCGTCAAAGCTGAGATCGAACATCGTGCAAACGAATCAAATCAATCATATGTGAATTGTCAAGGTGCTCCGGCTACTGAAAAGTAGTCGGGGATTTTTTCTATCATACCTAAAAATTAAGCGTTTACTTCATAACTCCCCCCATGACATACCACAGCCTCGTGTAGCATTTGAAAGCATCAGAATAAATTTACGTGTATGTTAAAGGCCGAGCAGCAAAAAACTGCTCGGCTCTGAAACCTTGCCCGCAAAGCTGGGCAATATACTATTTGGGGACTAAATAACACGAATATCTTCTTGTGATATTCTTACTTTTCCCCCTGTTATTTCCAATATCTTCATGTCCCTATCCTCCCTGATTCATATCCTAAAATTATTTTTTGTAAATCACTCTCTTTAGGTAAACATTCGGAACTATCTATTCTAATTTATGTAATTCCCTCCATCAGATTCTTGGCTTATTCCATCTATTACTGGTTCTGTATTCATCGTCTAACAATCTTTCTTTTTCTATAGCCACAGCTTTCCGGGCTTATACTCATAATATCAGGCTTGTGAATTCCATATTTATATCTTGTAAAAAGAAAACAACTCAACTATCATATTTTTATTAGACAGCTTCGGTATTATTTTACAAATGTACCAGCTCATATCCAGCAGTTCATTCTCACAATTCTGTATAAATTACATTATCTCATCGTTAATAGGAACTCTCAATATCTCTGTCTCTTTTTTTAATAAATCTATCCATCCGACTATCATAGATTTATCTGTAACAAATTCCATATCACAGCCTGAAGGAGAAAACGTATGGTCAAAGCAAACATGATTTCGTATATTTTTTATCAAAATACTATCCGGCAAATCAAAGCTGTCATTCTTTTGATTATAATACAGAATAAAATAAAAGGAACTTCCTTTCTGCATCATTCTCATATCATGTATCTTTTCTATTGGAACTTCCTTCAGCTGTATCAGCGTATCATCAAATGTTTTTAACGATAACTGTCTTTTCTCATTCTCTAAAAACAATATGCCATTCTGGTCTAAGAAATATGGATATGTTAACCTTGCCTCCATTCCTTTTCTATTTAAACATTTTCCGCAGCTATCAAACTCATACTTTTCCAGATAATTTCCCTTTTTTTCATTTACAATAATAAGAGAACCATTATCTCTAAACAATTTTGCTGTGCTGTTGAATATCTTTCGTTCTAAAGGCATCAGGTTTTTATGAAACTTTCCATTTTTATGTACGAAACTATATCTTTTTTTACCATATCCTTCTGCTATTTCCAGAAGAACCTGATCCTCGAAAATATAGGCATCTTCCCAATCTCCCTTTTTAATATATATTTTTTCACCAGTTTCATTTTCACCCTGTGCACATTTTCGTTCTAATTTCCATATCTTATTTTCCTTTACATTAACCCACAGTAAATAATTGCTCATACTCATTTCCGAAGAATATAAAAATCTATTAAATTCCCCATAAATCAATAAATTTCCATCTGCAAAAGCTTCTATTCTTTTAGGAATTATTCGCTCATTCACAGGAATAAAAAATAATTGTTTTCCCTTGTAATCAAATCCGGCTATTCCAAAATCACAAAATTTCCCCTGTCCGCATTCAAATGTTATAACCAATATAATTCTTTTATTCTTTTTATCTACAAAGTGCAATCTGGATTGATAATACTTACTCACTGAAGAAGGTAAATCGTCATATAAGCAGCCTTTTATCCTATTCAAAAAATATAGAACAAAATTATCATCTAATACATATATACCGATTTCCTCATCTTCCTGCCTTATCAAAAAATTTTCTTGTTCTTCATTTTCCAATATAATCGCTAAATCTTTAAAACGAATCTTCTTTTGAAACATTTTATCTCCTTAAATATTTTTGTTAAAATGCTCGGAAAAATAACTTTTCCGAGCATTTTGATACTTTAAAAAGCAACTATTGGAATACCTGTATAAGCAGAAATCAATGTTTCCAAAACTTTTATAAATGCCCATCCTGCCACAGCAACTACACCTGTTTCTATAGCTACTTTTCCTAACTCAGCATCCGGATCCTCAATGATATCTTTTGCTTTTTCTAATTCTAATTCTTTATCTGCTTCTGTATTTGCTTTTGTTAAATTTACTCTTACCTTTTCTCCTGCACTATTTTCAATATATATACTATAAAACAGTAACCCATTGGTTATAGGATCTTCTGCTACTTCCATTTTTAATTGCCCTATAACTGGAATATCAGTGATAATTTGAACTATTCCGTGCGGAGCTCTCTGAAGTGGTACTCCTATGCTATTTGCAAATTTTAGATATCTTTCTATTTGCTCGTCTGTTTCCTCAAATTTTTGTCTATTCCACCAAAATCCTTGTGATTTCACCTCCCAAATATAATATCCTGCCGCTATATCAACATTTATCTTACAGCTTTTAGTTTCTCCTTTATAATAGGCATTCTCCAATTTCACTTCTAAATTTGTTTTTTGATAAATTTTTTTTGCAGCATGTATCTGAGCTATTTGATGGAATGCATAAAACAAATTTCCTCCATTCATTTTTAATAACTCTATAGATAGTTTTTGTTCAGATATAATACCATCTCTGAACTGATAAAACAGTTGATTAAGTCCTGCTACTGTCCACTTATGCCCGCCCGGATCCGCATAATTCAGCGGACTGTTCTTCACATAGGCGTACCGGTTCAGCGTCAATGGTTCTGTGATATCTCCCAGATACGTATCTTCCTGGAAGAATCTTCCCTTATCTGCATTATAGTATCTTGCGCGCAGGTATTCAAGGCCGGTATTGGGATTATAGCTCTCTGCGCGGTAGCCGTAGAAATCTGTATGGCCTTCTCCTCCAAGCTCCATGCGACCGTAGGGATCGTACTGGTACACGTCTGTCACCATTCCGTTATACCACGTATTGGCTGTGACGCTTCCCTGGCCGTCATACAGGTAGTAGCTCATCTCGTCATGGTTTACGTCTCTGGCCTCGTTCCAGATATTGTTCCGGGACAGGCGGCTGCTTCCAGCGTAGGTATAGGACTCCGTGTCAAAGCCTGTGTTAATATTAAAGGCAGTGAGGACTTCTGTATGCTCTCGGTTGGTATCGTTCACATACTCAGTTAAGTCATAGGCTCGGCCTGTGGCTGAGCAGATATATCCGAACAGCTCTCCTTCCGCAGTCAGGCTTCCGTCCTCGTTATGGCTGTGCTCCGGCATGAAGATCTCGCCGCTTACATTTTTTCCATAGCCGCACTCTGCATCTGGATTATAGTTCAGCTGGAAGGCTCTGTTTCCGTCTCCGTCATAGGTGGAAGCCATGAGAAGCTTCTGGGGATCGCTGACTGCCTTCAGCCTGTTTTCTGTATCGTACTGGTAGGTTACCTCCGGTTTGTTCTTAAAACACTCTCTGAGCAGATTTCCGTTGGCGTCGTAGGTGAAGGTATACTCCTTTGTCAGATTGCCTTCCCGCTTCTTCGCTGCCGTCATCTGATTGTCGTCATTGTAGGTATAGCGGATCTGCCAGGATTCCAGATAGCTGTAAAGCTTTTCCTTCTTCGCAAAGGTACGATTGCCCGCCTCGTCGTATTCATAGGTATACGTCGTCTTGTCGAAGGCTCCCTTGCTCTCCTGACAGGTCAGCAGCTGCCCATTTTCGTCGTATGTAAACCTCCGCTCCGTAGTTTCCCACTCTGGATTCTGATTCTGCCATGGATTCGTGGAAGCATGGATACAGGGATCCAGCTCTCCGCCCTGATGGCCGTAGTCCTTATTGGACGTAAACAGACACTCCTTTGCCGTTTCTTCGATAATCAGGCCGCCATCGTCGTAGGTATACTGGTAATCAGAGATGAGAAAACCGCAGACGCATGTATTTTTCGCCTCCAGAACCTGATTTCTGGCGTTGTAGGTATAGGAGCTTACTGTTCCGTCAGGCCTCCTCACCTGTGTCAGGCGGTTCAGCGGATCATACTTGTAGCTGGTTTCCCGTCCATCCCGATCTGTCAGCCTGGTAATATTGTCATTCTTATCGTACTCATAGGACACTCGTTTTCCGTCCGGATAGATAACAGCTCCCAGGTTGTCGGCCTCGTCGTATTCGTAGGAAACGGTCTTTCCGGAACCGTTGACAGCTGTTTTTAACCGTCCCAGACTGTCGTAAGTATAGCTGCTGCCTCCTGTGATGTCCTCCATGGAAATGCGCTGTCCCATAGAGTTATATCCCATCTGTACCGGATGATCGCTCTCCTCCCCCTGGGCGTCCTCGTATTTCTTATCCGCCAGGGCGTTCAGAGTATCATAGTCGTACCGGATTCGGCTGCCGCTTGGGTTCAGTTTCTGGATCTGCCGTCCGCCTGCATCGTATTCATACGTTTCTTTTCTGCCCATAGGGCTGGTGAGAGAGGTCAAATTTCCCTCCAGATCGTAGGTATAGCTGGTTACGCGGTCCTTCGGATCCGTCATGGTCAGGATATTTCCCATCACATCATAAGTATAGCTTGTTTTCCGATTCATCGGATCGGTAACAGACGTCAGATTGTCCAGAATATCATACTGGAACCGTGTATGCAGTCCCTTCGTATCTGTCCTCTGAATGATATTTCCGTGGGGATCGTACTCATACTGTTCCGTCAGCCCCATTTTATCTGTCACAGCCGTGACACGGCTGCCCGGATCATAAGCAGTTTTCACGCTCTGTTCCAGCGGATCTTTTCCCTCTGTCTGCCGGTTATCCTTATCATAGGTATAGCTGTAAACATATCCCTTGGGATCTGTCAGACTGATCACATTATAATTTTTATCATAGGTTACTGTGGCAGTTCTCTCCCCTGGTTTTGTTCTGGAAAGAAGACGTCCTGCCAGGTTGTAGGTATATTTCGTGGCCTTTCCTTCTGGATCTGTCTGGCCGATCAGCTGATTGGCCAGATCGTAAGAGCTGCTCCAGGTGTAACCGGACGGATCCGTCACAGCAGTCTGATTGCCCCGCTCATCATATGCAAACTGAGTAACACCGCCTTTGGCGTTTGTAGAGGAGGTCATCCTGTGCATACTGTCGTACTCGTAGGAAACGGTGCGGCCCAGGTTGTCTGTTTCCTCTGTCACATTGTCGGCCAAATCGTAGGAAAACGTCTGATTCAGCCCCAGCGGCGTGGTCATTCCAGTCAGGCGGTGCACCAGATCATACTCATAGGTATAGACTCCGCCATTTTTCTGAGTAAGCTTTGTCACCTGACGGTTTAAATCCACCTGGTAGAGGATCGTATTTCCCGCCGGATCTGTTTCGCTGGTAAGCTCGTCATGCTTGTCATAGGTATAAGCAGTTTTTGCCCCCTTAGGCGAGATTGTCTCTGTAAGATTTCCCAGCGCGTCGTAGCGGTTCTCTGTAACCAGGCCGTTCGGATCTTTTTCCTTTGTCATTCGTCCCAGGGCGTCGTAGCGGTATTCGCTTCTGTTTCCCTCTGGAGTCGTCTGGCTCAGCAGACGTGACAGTTCGTCATACTCATAGGAAGAAAGGTTTCCTCTTCCGTCTGTGAGAGCAGTCAGGCGGTTCAAAGCGTCGTAGGCGTAGGAGGTTTCTGCCCCTTCTCCGTCTCTGGAAAGAAGCAGATTTCCCACTGAATCATAAACGTATTCCTCTGCCGCACCGATTGGATTTACCTGACGGATCACCCGGTTCAGCTGATCGTATTCGTAGGTGTAGACAGCCTCTCCCGGCTCTGTATTTTTAATCAGATTTCCTGCTCCGTCATACTCATAAGTCCATACGGTTCCGTCTGGCAGAATCATTTTTGTAATCCGGTCAAGAACATCGTATTCATACCGAGTCTCTGCCTGTCCAAAATCCTTGCGGCTGATCAAACGCCCAAATCTGTCGTACTCATAGAAAGCAGTCCGTCCTATGGTATCGCTCTGCCAGATCAGATTTCCCATTTCATCATACCCGTAGAGCATCGTATTTCTGGCTGTGTCCTTTGTCTTCGTGACGCGGCCCATCTCATCATAGGTGTAGAAAGTAACGACTCCCGCCTCGTCTGTGCTCTTCACTAACTGGTTATTGGCATCGTACTCCATGAAAACCCGATCCCCGTCAGGCATGAGGACTTCTGTCATATTTCCATTTTCATCGTAGACAGTCTCATACTGGTAATCCAGGGCGTCTGTAACGGATATCGGCTGATTCAGCTCATCGTAAACCAGCTTTGTTTCTCCTTTTAAAGCGTCTGTTATCTGAGTAACATTGCCCACTGCATCGTATTGATAGGCAGTGACAGAGCCCATAGCGTCGGTCTGGGCCTTCAATTCTCCAATCGCGTCATAATAGCAGCTGAAGCTGTGGCCGTTAGCGTCCGTCGTCTTCTTTGCATGTCCGTTTAAATCGTACTCTGTGGCTGTAACTCCATCCAAAGCGTCCGTCATCTTCGTCAATCTGGCTGCCCCGTCATAGCTATAGGAAGTTTCGTTCCCCAAAGCGTTTATCTCTGAAATCTGATTTCCCGCTCCATCGTAGGTATATTTCGTCTCATTTCCCAGCGGATCCACGGTCTTTACCAGCTGGTTGTTACGGTTATAGGCAAACGTATACTCCCTTGTCTCATCGTCCCAGAGGCGGATCATGTTTCCGTTTCCGTCATAGCGAAGCTCTGTAACAAGACCATTTTCTGCTGTCATGCGGATCAGGCGTCCGTTTAAATCGTACTGGAAGGTCTTTGTGCTTCCATCCGGATTCTTCTTAGAGAGAATACGTCCGTTTTTGTCATACTGGCAGCTGGTCTGATATCCCAGTGCGTCAGTGGAGGAAACTGGAAGGCCCGTCACTTTGTCGTACTCTGTCTGAACGGCATTTCCCCTGCGGTCTGCTGTCGCTATCTGATTTCCTCTAGCGTCCAGCGTATAGGAAACGGACTGCCCCTTTGCGTCTGTCATCCGAATCAGACGATTTCTGCTGTCGTAGGCATAGGAGGTGGTACGTCCCAGCGCGTCCGTTTCTGAAATTTTATTGTAGCTGCCGTCATAGGCATAGGTCAGCGTGTTTCCCAGCGCATCCGTTCCGCTGAGAATATTGTGCATGGGATCATAGGTAAAGCTGGTTTTTGCTCCCATCGGATCAGTGATAGACAGAACCTCTCCTGCCGGGCTGTACTCGTAGACTGTGGTTCCTCCGTCTCCTGCTGTTTCCTCCACATTCCAGCCATTTTCATTGTAGCTGCGGCTTACAGTGTATCCGGCTCCGTCTGTCTGGGTTAAAAGACGGTTCATGGCATCGTAGGTAAAACGGAAGGTAAATCCTTCCGGATCTGTCTTTTCAATCACAACTGCTCCGTCATAGACAAAGGACTCTGTTCCTCCATTGGGATCTGTAACAGAAATCAGGCGGCTCTGCTCATCATAGGCATAGGCAGTCACATTTCCCATGGGATCTGTCTTTGTCAGGCAGTTTCCTTTTTCATCATAGGTGTAAACAGTGATATTTCCTTCCCAGTCGGATGCAGTCAGAGGCTGATTCTGTTCATTGTAGGTGTAGGTGCGGACTGCTCCGTCCTCTCTGGTCTCTGTCAGGAGATTTCCAGCCGTGTCATAGGTATAGGAGATTACAGCGCCTGCTTCGTCTGTCTCTGAAGAGCGGTATCCATCCTCTCCATAGGTATAGGAAACCTGGCTTCCATCTGGGTATTCAATCCGGACAGTGCGGTACTGGGCGTCATAGTAATAGTTTGTCTCATGGCCATTTTTGTCCGTTACAGACGTACATCCTTCTATGTAAGAAAGCTCTGCCTGATTACCGTTTCCGTCGGTCTGTCGGATCACACGATTCTCACTGTCGTAGACGTTCTGCGTTACGCAGGTTCCGTTTTCATCGTACCAGGCAGTCATCCGATGATTTTCATCGTACTCATATCGGCGGGTATCTCCAGCCTGGTTCGTGTACTGAACCAGGTTTCCGTCCTCGTCGTATTCATAGCTTACTCCGGTATGATCCGGCAGTTCAATTGCTGTAATTCTTCCTTTTTCGTCCATGGAAATGTCCAGCAGCTTTCCAGTTGGGGATTTGATCTGGAGCAGATCGTAATCTTCGCTGTAGACGAAAGATGTTCTCCGTCCCTGCCTATCTTCCCGGTACTGGAGAAAGCCCTGAGAATCAAAAACGCTGGCGGTTCCATCCGTCTCTGTTACCTTCCATCCGGCACAGGCAGGAGGAGCGGCGTCTCCCTTTTTCTCCCGCAAATCTGCGTCCAGCTCCTGATTCTGTTCAGGTTCTTTTTCCTCTGCATCAGAATCGCTGGCTCTTGGAAGTCCTGTTACCAGAGTTTTGGCTATAAACTGGCTGGCTTCCAGCTTTCTTGACACAGCTTCTTTCTCCAAATCTTCTGCTGTGACAATCTCCTCTGCGTCTGAATCTGTGGCTGTATCCAGCTCTATCGAATCCATCGGTTCCAGCGTCTGCCCATATCCCTCCGGCGCCTCGTAGACGTCTCCATTCTTATAAAATGGAATCCCTTTTCCGTCGTCTCTCTTGTACAGAATCGTACCGTCCGGCAGAATCGACAGATGACCGCCAAGCTCTGAACTCCAGCCATAACCGAATTCATTGTGATACTCAGGGAGAGCAGAATTATAGCTTCTGGTCACACCGAACGCGCCGTTCAGCTCCGGAATAGAAAAATCCTCCTGAGTCATATAAAAGCTGCCTGTATTAAAATTAATGGGCTCTAATCCCAGTTCACAGTTGATATTCGCGCCTGCTAACAGATTCTTCAGCAAAAGTTCCTCCAACGGAGTCAAATTATCCTGATAAGAATACGGCTCTGCTGTCTCTGGATTTCGAATAAACAGGATGCTCTCTGCCTCCGCCAGCTGATTTCTGTACAGATGGTTGTCTTTTGCAATCGTATTGGGATTCACTCCGTAATGTCTGGCAATCCGGTTCACCAGATCGTGCTGCTGTACCTCATAGAGCAGGAATTCATCGCTGGGCTCCGGAGTCACCGTAATAGAATCCGCTTCTTTATCTATCGTTCCACCCTCTTTTAATGGATATCCTTCTGCTGTTCCTTCCACATAGTAAATGGTATCAAGCTCCAGATCCTCCAGAAGCCAGCCCTCTTCTGCCTACCAGTTGGAAACCTTCCCTGCCTCATAGTCATGTTCCAGTCCCGCCAAAGTGAAGTCTGGGTAGATAAAGCTTCCTTCTGCTGTGCAGATTCCCTCAGAAACAGAATTTTCTCCTTCCTTTTCCACTAATTCCCATGAAATTTCTGCTTCTTCCTGAGTTCTCCCGTGAGTAAGGACGCCGGAAGATGTCACGCCTCCTATCTCTGTCTCTCCAATAGACGGAGATACGTCAATCGTGGTATTGTTCAGATCCATGGATTCCTGCTGAAGCTCTCCCTCCCAGACCAGGGTGATTTTCGGTCCCTGAGAAGAATTATAGGTGTTGGAGAACGTCTCTGCCTTCATTCGGTACTCAGGAGGCGTGCTCCCATCCGCTTCCACTTGGGCCTTTAACATGAAACCGCCCTGCGGCTCTGTTTTGGCAATCCAGGCATTCATCACCTCAGTAAAATCAAAGGATACCGTGTTTCCCGCCCCTGCGCTGTTTGCAAAGATCTGTCTTCCTGGCTCAGTACTGACAGCTGGCTTTGAATTCCAAGTGACAGTATAAGCATTCCACCCTTCCACCGGAAATCCCAGCTCCAGCACAGTATTTCCCTGACTGTTATCCGTCTCCTGGTGAAGTTCCAGCACTGCTTCTGTACAGACTGCGCCAGAATTTAAAATGTCCTGCATATTAGCGTCGTCAAACATATTTACAGCCAGATACTGGCGGCAGTTCTTCATGGAACTGTCCACATACCCCACATAGGAGGGACTTCCCCAGTCATAGTGCGCCGACGGCCTGCCCTCAGATACCGTGCATAGAATCAGCTCGTTCGATGGGACAAGAGAGCTTGGATCAATGCGCACCGGGTATTCTCTGTCTTCGTCCTGAAGCCACTTTTTATCGGCTTCCACCGTCACAGTTACCCGATCTTTCTTTCCCGATATGCGAAGCGTCAGGTCATCGCTTCTCTCTCCGTCGTCGTCTTCCATAAAAGGAGCATCCAGCACAAAAGCAGGCGTTTCCTCATTCTTCTGGTAAACAGCAACCGCATTTCCCTCTTTTTTCGCTGTCATGCCGGGTATTTCCAACTCATAGACAAATGTAGTCCGCTCTGACGGTTCCATCAAAATGATATCTTCCTTCAGCGTATTGCCGATAATCGTATACTGATAATCGACGTTTTCATACACCTCATTAAAACGGACGGCGTTTCCCTCCACCACACTTTTTCGGAAGTTTCCTCCCTTGGGGATCAGTTCCATCTCTGCTTCCCCGTTTTTCAGCCGAATGCCTCTGGATGAGGAAGGCCGGCTTGGAATCTGAATTTCCAGCTTTCCAGCGGTGTTGGCCAGATCAGAAGAAGATATCATGTGATCCATAAACCCCTCTTCTGCCGCCGAATCTTCCTCTATGTCAGAATCCTGCTTTCCGGCATCTGAACCTGTCGCTTTCCTGTATTCCTCTGTATCCGTCCCAGGTTCCGCGTCTGTCTCATCCATTTTCTCAGACTCCTTCTCCTCCTTCTCAAGGCGTCTTTTCTCCTTCACGGTAATCAAAGTATCATCTGTCTGGCCGATGGTTCCGTCTTCTTTTTCATAGAGACCTGAATAACCGCCGATAACTGTAGTGTACTCTTTGTCTCCCGTCCGATAAGTGCGCATAAAATCAGAAAACTGAACCAGTTCCCCGTCTGGCTCCTCGCTTTCTAAGGCGTCGTAAAACTCTTCCGGTGCGCGCAGCTCCTCTTCTACAGGAAGTTCCTCCTCCAGAGGAATTTCTTCTAACGGCTCTGCCGGTTTCTCCTCTAGCTCTTCTTCTGGTTCTTCTGGAAATTCTTCCTCTTCTGGAGCCTCAGGTTCTTCTGAGTCCTCTTCGCTTCCTTTGGAAGGCTCTTCCGGCTGCTCCAATGTTTCGTCCTCTTGTCCCTCTGAGGAATCCTCTGATTCTTCCGGCAGTTCCGGCTTTCCCCCCTCCTGTTCTTCCGAAGAATTCTCTGATTCTTCTGGTTTCTCCTCAGACTCTTCTTTATCTGCCGAGGGTTTATCCGATTCTTCTGGCTTCTCCTCAGACTCTTCTTTATCTGCCGAGGGTTTATCCGATTCTTCTGGCTTCTCCTCTGGCTCTCCTTTATCTTCCGAGGGCTTATCTGATTCTTCTGGCTTCTCCTCAGACTCTTCTTTATCTGCTGAAGGTTCCTTATCCTGTCCCCCTGAAGAATCCTGTTTCTTCTCTGACTCTTCCTTTTCCTGCTTTTCTGCCTCTTTTTCTTCCGTTTTTCCTGTTCCTGAATCCTCATTTTGATTCAGACTGGAAATCCCTGCCTCCTGAAGGCTCAACGGAGCAGGGCGTGAAAAATCTACATAGCGCGGCGCATTTTTCACCTGTTCTGCTGCCTCAGCTGCCAGAACCGATGTGCTGGGCGCTGTCAAAGAAGCCACTAATATCCAGCTTACTATTTGTTTTACTGTCTGCCGTTTTCGTCTTTTTCCCATACCGTTTCCTCCCATGTGTTTTCTTTCAGCCAGGCTGAACTCGGCTGAATTTCAGCTGTTCACAGTTGTTCTTATAAGCTCTATTCTAGGTTCGCTTATTTCTTTTTCAACACATTGGACAAAATTATACGGTTTTAGTTCCTATTTTTTGCATATATTTACTAAATTCGGATAGTGTTCTTCTGGCACAAGTATATCACACAGAAAATCTGGCTCGGAAAAATTTTTCCTTTTTTTCCTGAAAAAGCTTTGATTTACTTCTTGCTATCTGAAATTCTCCTACTGTTTCCTCCAGCTTCAGGCTCTTAGACGTACATCTCATCAAATATTCAAAATTAATAATATAGCTGTCATGAGGGCAGGCGAAGCCGTATGGTTCCAGACGGCTGCAGATATGTTCCAGACGTTCAGGGCAGCGCACGTCCGGATATTGACCATCTATCCCGCGTTTCAGTCCATAGAGACGACATGCTTCCTCCGTCATATGAATCCTGGTGCTTTTTTTGTATTTTTCAATATAAATAATATGGCTGGCCCGAACAATCAGCTGCTCTCTGTGAACGCTGGCTGTCAGCGACGGAATTCTTCCATTCGCTGTCAGCTGAATCAGAGCCGCCTGAATATATTCGTCTGCTTTTACAAGCGAAAGATGCTTTGTCATATAACGAAACGGCTGCAGCTCAAAGATTTCAAAAGGAGGCCGTTCCAGGCTCGTATAAATAACAAGAGGAATATTGGGATCCCTGCGTCTAAGCTTCTCAGCTGCCTCTACTCCACTCATTCCAGGAAGTTCGATATCTAAAAAGATAAGCGAAAATACAATCCCTCTCATACCCTCTAAGAGTTCTTCTCCCGAATCATATTCATAAATGCAGAGTTCTATTTCTGATTTTCTCGCCCATATCCGCTCAGTTAGTTTATCTCGTTCCTGCTTTCTGCCGCCGCACACTGCTATTTCATGCATAATCTTACTCCCCCCTGGCTGATCAATCGTTCTATCTACCTTATACACGTATCATGAGGGGAAAATAATTCAAAAACTGAAATTTTTGATTTCATATCACACTAGCGTCAGTGTACAAGAGACAACACGCCCTTTGTACACTGACGCTATTCTCTGCACAATCAAAAAGCCCCATTACCTGCTGGCTGCAGATAATAGGGCGGATTCACCATATCTTATCTATTGTATTTTATAGATGTCTCTCTATCCTTATCTCATAAAACTCATGGCCGGTCCCAGCCGTTTCGCAGCCATGCTGGCCAGAAAGCAGAGGAACAGATCTCCGGCGGCCGTCAAAAGGAAGCAGTTTACAAATACCACGCCTGCGGAAACCGGCATATGAATCACATAGTTGCTGAGAAAATAGAAATAAAACATACCGCACAGGTACATAACCGTGAAGCCGCAGAGAGACGCCGCAAACAGCCATCTCATCTTAAAGCCCCTGGATCGGAGACGGGCGTACACAGTCCCCGTCACCCAGGCGGCCGCTGCAAATCCCAGAAGGAAGCCGAAGGTAGGGCGCAGCAGATAGGCCGGTCCTCCTCCCGCCGCGAATACCGGAACCCCAGCCAGACCTACCGCCAGGTAGGTGAGGACGCAGAAAAACGCCTGTTTTCCTCCCAGCAGAAGCCCCGCCAGAAGGACGAAGAAAAACTGCAGGGTAAAATTCATGGGAAAGGGCTGTACTGGAATGCTGATTTTTATAAACGCTCCCACCGCAATCAGGGCGGTAAACAGACCGTTCACCGCAAGTTCGTAGACGCCCGGCCTTACGGCGGCCTCTCTCTGCTTTTTTATCATAGATGCTCCTCGTATAATAAGTGTATAGCCAATAGAAATAGATGGTTATGCACTTATTCT
>ERZ779820.1667-NODE-1667-length-13543-cov-2.166593_pt1 | contig 13543 bp, 8 predicted proteins | sample MGYA00511563_ERZ779820 | MGnify/ENA primary metagenome ERZ779820 (study PRJEB29588, sample SAMEA1964852) | human gut metagenome | biome: human gut; feature: human-associated habitat; material: faeces | place: Denmark | collected 2008/2010 ...
GAGGCTGGCCGGGGAGCTGGGCGTTTCCGTCACCTGCTTCCAGACCAACGACGAGGGAAAAATGGTGGACAAGATCCACGAGGCCTATACCGAGCATTATGACGGCGTCATGATCAACGCAGGAGCATGGACCCATTACAGCTACGGGATCTCCGACGCCCTGGAAATGCTGGATTGTCCGCTGATCGAGCTCCACATGTCCAATATACATAAAAGGGAGGAGTTCCGCCACCATTCGGTGATCTCCCCCATCGCCACCGGCATCATCGTCGGCCTGGGAGCCGACGTATACACCCTTGGCCTGCGGGCCCTTGCGGACCGCACCCGGGAACCGGAGCAGAAATAACTGACCGTGCCGCTGCCCGGCGGCAGAATGGAGATTATTATGAATAAACGCGAAATTTCAGAAATAAAGAAACAGTTCAAAAAAGACAACAACGCCATCACCCGCATCTGCGGCTGCTACGTAGACGGTGAAAAAAACAAAAAAACCGAACTCAAAGAAGCCTTCTTATCCTTATCAGAGGAGGAAACCTTCAAATACTTCGACATCTTCCGAAAAACCCTCACCGGCACCATCGGAAAAAATCTCATCAACATGGAATTTCCTCTGGATCAGGAAACCGAAGGCGGAACTCAAAACTTCCTCATGAAACTCCGCAAAAGCAAACTCACCGACGACACCCTCACCGAAGCCTTCTACGACAGAATCATAGAAAACTACGACTACGGTGAAAACTACTACATCATCCTCATCCACGCAGTCTACGACATCCCCGGCAAATCCTCCGACGGTGCCGAAATGTTCGACGCTTCCGATGAGATCTACGATCACATCCTCTGCAGTATCTGCCCGGTCAAGCTCTCCAAAGCAGGCCTGCATTACAATGCAGAGACAAACAATATTGAAGACCGTATCCGGGACTGGCTGGTAGAAATGCCTGACTGGGGCTTCCTTTTCCCACAGTTCAACGACCGCAGTACCGATATCCACGGACTTCTCTACTACACCAAAAACGCCGAAAATCTCCGCTCCACCATGATGGAAGAAGTCTTCGGCTGCACCACACCACTATCTGCCGGAACCCAGCGTGACTCCTTCAATGCTCTGGTGGAAGAAACCCTTGGTGATGACTGTGCCTACGACACAGTCCTTGAGATCCACGAAAAGCTCAACGATCTCATCGAATCCCAGAAGGACGAACCGGAACCTGTTGTCCTCACCAAATCCGAAGTCAAACGTCTCTTCGAAGAATGCGGCGTAGAAGACGAAAAGCTCCAGAACTTCGATGAACAGTATGAGCTTGCCGCAGGAGAAAAATCAGCTCTGGTAGCATCCAACATCACCAACACCCGGAAATTCGAGATCAAAACCCCTGACGTGGTGATCCACGTAGCACCGGACCGGGCAGAACTGGTAGAAACCCGCATCATCGATGGTCGAAAATGCCTTGTGATCCCCATGGAAAGTGAAATAGAACTCAACGGCATCCGTGTCAGCACACTAAACTCTGTTGAAGATACATCCGCAGAACCGCTTCCTGTTAATGATATTACTGACATTGATAACGGTAACACCGAAGAAGAAATCCCATTTTAAAGGAGACCTTATGAACGATAAAAAAATCCTGTTCTTCGACATAGACGGCACACTGCTTACGCCTCACCCCTTCAAGGTTCCGGAGAGCACCAGCCGCGCCCTCACAAAAGCCCATGAAAACGGTCATCTTCTTTTCATCAACACCGGCCGCACCAAAGTAATGATGCCCTCTGCACTCTCAGAGCTTCATTTCGATGGCTATATATACGGCTGTGGAACCCACATTTACATGGACAACAAATTGCTTTTTTTCCGCACAGTCCCAAATCTTCTGTGCAAGGAAACCGTAGACCTTCTCCGCAAATGCAAGATCGAGGCAATTTTTGAATCCAACACTGAGATCCTGTATGATGGCGCATCTCCGGCCCAGTCCGAATTCGGAGTCAAAATGCGAAAAGAAATTCCAATGGTCGACATCACGAAATTCAATCGGGAGGATGCCTGCACTTACTCTTATGACAAATTCCTGGTACATATGCTGCCGGATTCCGATGTCGAAAAATTCCGCAGCTTCTGTAATGATCATTACACCTATTTTGATCACGGAGACGGAATCTGGGAAGTCACACAAAAGGGTACCAGCAAAGCCACAGGCATGGAATTTCTCCTGGACCGCCTTTCCATCCCCAAGGAAAACTGCTATGCATTCGGAGACAGTCCCAACGACCTTCCTATGCTGAAAGCTGCCGGAGTTAGCGTTGCTATGGGAAATGCTTACGGAGGCATCGAAGAGCACTGCACATACCAGACAAGCGCAGTAGACAGGGACGGGATTCTTCACGCACTGGAGCATCTCGATCTAATCTGACAATCCATAAAGCAGGCATGAGCATTACAAAAAACGAGCCGTGTACGATAAACCCGTACACGGCTCGTTGTCTTTTCTCTTATCATTCCATTGTAAACATGGTATCTTATTTCTCAGCTTCCGGTGTAGCAGCTGCCTCAGATTCTGTACTGTCTGCAGTCTCCTCATCAGCCTTTGCAGAATCTCCCTCTGTCTCCGGTGTCTCAGTCACATCGGTCTGCTCCTCAGCTGCCGGTGTCTCGGTTGCCTCAGCCTCTGCAGAATCTGCTGTCGGTGTCTCAGTTACATCCGGGTCCGGTGTCGGAGTTGGAGTCTGGATCGTAAAGCTGTGATTATCTGTGATCTTGATCTTCTTGATCAGTTTTTTCTCTTCTTTGATATCAGCTTTCTTCTTCCAGCCATCTGTTGTATCATTATAGAAATCATCCTTCTTGGTGTTTGTCAGAGACTCTTTCTTACTCTCCGTTGCAGTTTTATCATTCTTGGAATCCAGTCTCACAACATACCATACGGAATCTGTCTTTATGATCTCCTCGTTCAGTGCACCCTCGTCCAGCTTTCTTAAAGCGGTACGAACCTCATCCGGATAAGTAGTTCCGTTGGCAGCACTGTCATCACCTTCCTCATAGGTAGGGCATGTTCCGGTTGTTGCGGTCATATCCTCGGAGATCTCATCTCCAAAAGTATTGAAATCTGCAGCCGGATCCTCTTTAACCTTGTCATAAAACTTCTGAAGATTCTCTTTATTCTTCTTGATATCATCATCGGAAAGATCATCTCCGCTGACCTTTGCACTTGCATAGCTGAAGGACATCTGCTGATATTCTTTCTCATCCAGCTTCACGTCCGCTTTGGCTTCAATGGCATCCTTCATCTTCACATCGTATGTTTCAAGCTCGAGGAAAGTCTTTACCATATCTTCATCAACCGCAAGCTCTGCAATTGTCTCATCAGAATTGGCAGCCATGAAGTTCTTGGCAGCTTCCTCAAGAGCCTTCTGCTCATCATCTGTGATTTCAACATCATACTCGGAAGCGTGTTCTTTCTCCAGACACATCTTTTCAACAGTTTCAACAGAAGTTGTTACCGCATTTTCACCGTAAGTCTCATCGGAATCATCCATTTTGGTACTCCAGATAGACATATCGCTTCCGCCGCCAAGATACATCTTGTACATTGCCTCAGCCTGTGCCTGCTGCATACGTGCTGCCAGACTTACAACGCCAAACGGGATTTCCTGCTTATTGACTGTCACTGCGATCTTTGTACCATCGAGTTTTTTATTTCCGCAGCCTGCCATCATTCCTGCCGCTGTAACGCAGACAAGAGCAGTAACTGCCGCTTTCTTTACTGAATTTCTCATTTCATCCTCCATCTATCCGTCCATAAGAATCACGGTCCGGCTCTTATTCCATAATACTTGATTATAAACGTTTTCACCTTTAAGAGCAAGGAATTTCACGAACTTACACGACATTTCACAAATTATCCACAAGTCTTTCCGGGAAAATATCCGGTATCCACAAACCGGATGTTTTTTCCCGTGGATAACCCTAAGCTTAGCTGATTCTTCCCTTTACTCCAGTGGCTCTGCCAGTTTTGCCAGCTCCCCCGCAAACTTCATCAGCTCTTCAATCAGCCTTCCCTGTGGTGTCAGGATAAATTTCGGCTCATGATCAGCCTTAAACTGCAAACCTCTCCGGTACTGCGCCATAATAGCCGGGATACCTGCGGGATCCAGCTTGGCCTTTTCATAGAGCGTGATCCGGACATCTTTTCCAAGCTGCTTGATCTCCGTCACATATCCCTGATGGGCAAGAGCCTTCAGTCTTGCAATGGCAAGAAGATTCAGCACAGCTTTTGTCGGCTCCCCAAAACGGTCGATCAGTTCCTCCAGCATATCATCATATTCCTGCTGGCTTTCAATACCGGCAATACGCTTATAAATATCCAGCTTCTGGAACTCGTTGCTGATATAGGAATCCGGGATAAACGCATCGATGTTGAGATCAATGGTCGTCTCAAAATCATCCATAGTCCGGATTCCCTTTGCCTCCTTGACAGCCTCACTGAGCATCTTGCAGTAAAGGTCATAACCAACTGCGTTCATATGCCCGTGCTGCTGAGCACCAAGAAGATTTCCTGCTCCACGAAGTTCCAGATCCTTCATAGCTATCTTAAAACCGCTTCCAAGGTCTGAATACTCCCGCATAGCGCTAAGCCGTTTCTCCGCGGTCTCCTGGAGCATCTTGTTTTTGGTATACATCAGAAATGCATAAGCAGTCCTGTTGGAACGTCCTACACGCCCACGGAGCTGATAAAGCTGGGAAAGACCATATCTGTCCGAATCATGGATGATCATGGTGTTTACGTTGGAAATATCCAGTCCTGTCTCAATAATAGTGGTGGAAACCAGTACATCCACATCTCCGTTGATAAAATCATACATTACCTGCTCCAGTTCCCTCTGACTCATCTGTCCATGTGCAAAATCCACTCTGGCCTCCGGCACAAGCCTGGATATCCGAAGGGCTACTTCGGCAATGTCATTGACTCGATTATATACGTAATACACCTGTCCACCCCGGCGAAGCTCCCTGCGGATGGCTTCCCGAACAGTCTCCTCATCGTACTCCATAACGTATGTCTGAATTGCCCGGCGGTCCACTGGTGGAACTTCAAGAACACTCATGTCACGGATTCCGGCAAGACTCATGTGCAGGGTTCTTGGAATTGGGGTTGCGGACAATGCCAGAACGTCAACATCTTTCTTCAGCTGCTTGATTTTTTCTTTCTGTTTTACGCCAAAACGCTGTTCCTCATCAATAATAAGGAGTCCGAGATTCTTGTATTTGATATTTTTTGAAAGAACTTTATGTGTGCCGATGACAATGTCAATCGTTCCGTTTTTCAGTCCATCAAAAATACGTTTTTGTTCTTTTGGCGTGCAAAAACGAGAAAGCATGGCAATCTCGACTGGATAATGTTCCATTCTTTCTTTAAATGAATTGTAATGCTGCTGTGCTAAAATGGTTGTCGGTACAAGATAAACTACCTGTTTGCTGTCCATAACTGCCTTAAATGCCGCTCGGATTGCAACCTCGGTCTTTCCATATCCAACGTCTCCGCAGATAAGACGGTCCATAATTCGATGACTTTCCATATCACGCTTGGTATCTTCAATCGCACTTAACTGATCTTCTGTTTCCTCATATGGAAATAATTCTTCAAATTCTTTTTGCCAGACGGTATCTTTGCCGTAAGCGTAGCCTTCTTTTGCCTGCCTCTCGGCATAAAGTTTTACCAGATCCTGTGCCGCAATCTGCACCTGTGAGCGAACCCGGCTTTTCGTCTTTTCCCATTCTGTGCCGCCAAGCTTATTCAGTTTTGGCTTTCTTGCACTTAAATTCGAATATTTCTGAATGAGTTCAAGCTGTGATGCCGGAACAAAAAGATTACTCGCATCTTTGTATTCAATATTGATGTAATCTTTCGTAATTCCATCGGACTCAATTTTTTCCATGCCACGGTAAATACCGAGTCCATATTTTTCATGGACAACATAATCACCGACTGAAATCTCCGAAAGAGAATTGATTTTCTGGCCACTGTACTGGCTTTTCTTCTTCGGCTTTTTGGCCTTTCTTTCCTTGAAAATGTCTTTTTCGGATAAAACGACAAATTTAAGCGTCGGGTACTCAAAACCATTTCCAAGTCGGCCACTCGCCACCATAATCTCCCCCGGTGCAATCGTGCGGTCAAAATCAGCTGCAAAATACGCAAGCAGACCATAATCCCTGATATTTTCTGCAAGACGCTTCGCCCTTGTTGTTGAAGAAGAAAGCAGCAAAATCCTGTAATTTTGCTTTTTCCAGTGTTCTAAATCCTTGATAAGCTGGTCAAAACTATTATTATATGAAAAAATGGACTTTGCCTCGATATCACAAATGGTTTTCGGCTTGTAAAAAGCGTAATCTTGAATAACAGAACTGAGCAAAATAAGCGGTTCCTCCATCACTTTTGACAGAATCTCCTCATATCCAAACAGCAAATCCGCCTGTCCCGGCAGCACATATCCACCTTCTAATCGACTCTGCATACAAAGGAAAAATTCTTCCTCATATGTCTTTCCTTTTTCCAGAACACGATGCGGTTCATCAATGAAAAAGAGTGTATTTTCTGGTAAATATTCAAGAAATGAAACCGTTTTCTCATAAAAATAGGACAATAATGCCTCACTTCCCTCTGCTGTTCCAAAAGAAAGAAGTTCCTCCTCTGTCCTTACCGTCATCTTCCGAAGACGTTCTTTTTCCGCAAGACGCTTTCTCTTCTTAAATGCTTCTTCCTGCTTCTTATACTCTTCCTTCATTCGGCGAACTGCCTCACCAATCTTATTTCTTGAAAGAATCATTTCTGTCGCAGGGTATACCTGAACCTCGTCCAGCTTTTCCACACTTCGCTGCGTTTCCGTATCAAAAGAACGGATGGAATCCACTTCATCCCCCCACAGCTCAATTCGAACCGGAAGTTCCTCCGTCAACGGGAAAATGTCAATGATTCCCCCTCGGATACCGAACTGCCCTGGCGCTTCCACCAGGCCACTGTTTTCATATCCAAGCTCTGAAAGCTTGAGTTTTAATGCATCTGTATCAATAATTGATTCAAAATCAATCGTCAGGCAATGCTCCTTAAACTCCTCAAACGGAATCATTTTCTCCATAAACACATCAAGACAGGCAACAATCGTGAGAGGCTTTCCCTCCACAATCTTTTTTAAAATGTCCATTCGCTGCCGCTCAATGTGATTACTATGCACATCTGCACTGTAAAACAGCACATCTCTCGAAGGATACAGCACCGTATTCGGATCAAAAAAACTCAAATCCTGATACAGCTCCTTCGCCTTCTCTTCTTTATACGTCAATACAAACCGACAAGGAAAATCCTCCCCCAAATTTGGAATAAAGTGTGCTTTTTGAGAATCAACACAACCATTCAGGACGATGGGATAAGCCTGTTGGCTTATTGCGGTTTTTATATCAATATAAGTATCGAATTTTAAAAGAGGGTTTGATAAAGTTTTCATGATACCTCCTTTCATTTTGGTTGTTGCACTTTTCTGTTGCATGCTGGGCTTCTAAAAATCAAGTATAGAAAAATTTATTTGGAAAAAGCCTTTTTATACTATTCCTATTTCATAGTACTCTAAAGGGATGATTTTATTCCGTTGCGCTAAACATTCCATTTTGCCCAATAAAGCAAGAACTTCTCGGGAATGAGCTCGAAGTTCTTATGGTCAAAATTCCACAGCGCAAAGTCATAAAACTCATTCCCTTTAGAGTACTATGAAATATCCTAGAATATCTTGCTCTTTCCAAGTAAATATTTTTTTCTCCTATTCCAAAGTTTTTCTCTTCTTCTTTCCTACACTATATTTGTTCATAGCTTCTGAAAATTCATCCTGTGCAAAAAGTTCTGCTGCTTTTTCGGCTTTGTCTAATGCATCGGAGAGCAGTTCTTTTTCGTCATCTTTGAAATGTCCAAGAACATAATCTGCGAGATCCTGTCCCGGATGTTTTTCGCCGCCGATACCGACACGGATTCGTGGAAAAGTGTCTCCTCCTAAATGTTTGATAATGCTCTTCATTCCATTATGTCCGCCGGCACTTCCTTTCGTGCGAAGACGAAGCACTCCAGGCTCTAAACTGATATCATCATAAATTACGAGGATGTCGCTTAAATCCAGCTTATAGAAATCCATGATTGGCCTAATGCTTTCGCCGCTTAAGTTCATATAAGTTAATGGTTTTACGAGAAGAACTTTGCTGCCACCGATGAAACCACTTCCTACCATTGCCTTGAACTTATGCTGATTAATATTGATTCGGTTTGCCTCTGCGATACGGTCAATCGCCATATATCCTACATTGTGTCTTGTTCCTTTATACTGGTCTGTTGGATTACCTAATCCTACGATTACTTTCATTCTATGTTCCTTTCGTGATTTTATTTCTTCTGAGGTTTCTTTTGTACTTTTTTCTTCTTGATTTTGTAACTTTAATTGTTTTTGTTTATTTATATCTTTTTCTTTTTTTGATTTTAACTTATCTATACCCGATATAAAATTGTTATTTTTCTTATTCTTTTGCTTAGTTACGTTTGCTGTCTGCTGTTTTAACTTTTCCTGCATTCTCGCCTTTTGCTGCTGTCTTTTTCTTTGCTTTTTGCGCTCAGACTCCCAGGAGTTTACGGCTTCTTCGGCATCCTGTGTTGCCCATTTTTCGGGGAGTTTTCCGTTCTGGCTTTTGCCGGAAGCATTATCAAAAATATTCTGGCTGATGCTGTCAGGATTTCTCTTTCTGCGGTGTTTTGGGCGGTATTGATTCCACTCTTCATAGAATGGTTTCGGTTCCGACGCAGAATTCGGCAGCTTTTTGCCATTGCCGAAATAATAGTCTACCACTCTCTCCGCAGATTTGTCATCAAAATAATCGTTGTGAAGATGTGCAAATTTCTCTACTTTCGCAATATCCCACTGTTTATTTTTAATACAGTCAATCAAATCCTTCATATTTTCTACGATCGGACCGGGTGCCGTCTTTTCATAATCAAAATAAAAACCTCGGTCTTTACTTAAATACCATTCTTTGTCAAATGCATAAAGAATGATCTGACGGTTTAAAAGAGAATATTCTACTGCAATCGAAGAATAATCCGCAATTAAAATGTCCGTCATGCAAAGAAGTTTGCGGACATTCGGATAATCGGTCATATTTGCTACGGTATCCGGCACTTTTGCAGACTGAATCTGCGGATGAAGACGTACCATTAAGAAATAGTCTTTCCCAAGTTCTTTCTGAAATGCATCAAAATCAAACGCTTCTAAAAGCTTTTTATCATGTTCTTCCTCCCCACGAAAAGTCGGCGCATAAAGAACAAGCTTCTTTCCTTTCATTTCCGGATATCGTTCACTAAGCTCTTCCTTCCACGCAGCAATATCATGCTCTCTGAAAAAATAGTCCACCTGTGGACATCCGATACAGATCACCTTTTCTTTCGGTGCTATAAAAGCCTCTGCATAGTTGTCCCTAATATTTTCTGAACTTGCCAGTATGTGGTCTGTATTTTTCGTTGCCGCTTTAAGCTCCTTTAAAACTTCCGGGTTCGTCTCCGATGAACCGCCAAACTTCTTAAAAGATCCCATCCCATGCCAAAGCTGAACTACCTTTGTCTCATCCGACAGCTTCATATATCCAAGCGGCAAAAAATTGTCATTCAAAAAAATATGGGATGAAGTCGCCATTCGAAAAGCCTTTATAGTAAAAAGCTTTAGCAAGCCTCCCAGATTACGTAGACTCACTTCATAATCTGCATGCGTAATGATATTAAAATGAAAAGGTAACCCTCTTTTTTCACATTCGTTTTTTATCTCAAACAGGCTTCCTGTACCCCCGGTATTTAATTTCTCTATCAGGGTAATCTGATTCTTTTTCACTTTCCATTTGCGAAAGAAATTAAAGCACCCTGCGAATATTTTATTTGTATTCAATGTATCTAACCTCCACTGTACATCTAATGTACTCTCGGAATCTTTTTGTGCCGTTCTGTAAGATATTGTTAAAAATCAATTCTCGAAGTTCTACTTGATATTTTTCCATAACAGCATAAACAACATATGTTTTTTAGTATATCATAGATTATGCATTTTCTAAAAAGAAAAATTTTCGAATAGCAAAATGACTCTTGCAATCTTCAAAAATCTTCATAAAAATATAGCAGGAATTCCATATATTATACAGAAATTCCTGCTATAAGGTTAAGAGCTGTTTTACGTCAGCCCCTTTATCTTCTAAGTTTTGCTACAGTTATATTTATAACGCTACCTCTGCTTCTCCGACTGTTTCCTCTTCCCCCGAGGCCATGATTGCTTCGTATTCCTGAAGAATACTTTTCTGGATGATGTCACGAGTATCAGAGTTAATCGGATGTGCGATATCACGATACTCGCCATCGGATGCTTTGCGGCTTGGCATTGCGATAAATAAACCTTTTTCTCCGTCAATTACTTTGATATCGTGCACAACAAATGCATTATCAAAAGTTACGGATACGACCGCTTTCATCTTTCCTTCTTTTGCTATTTTTCTGATTCTTATATCGGTAATCTGCATGACCTGTCCTCCCAATAATGTTGTTACTAATTACAGAATGTACCGTACATTCTTCTCAATTACTATCTTAACCTCATCATCGGTTCCGACGTAGTTCGTTCCTGGACGTAGAGTATCTCTGCTCTCTACGATACAGTTCTCAATATAGGAGTCATCTCCAATATATACATCATTCAAAATGATGGAGTTCTTGATAGTACAGTTGTTTCCAATGTATACATCTTTAAAGATAATAGAGTTTTCAACCTTACCGTTAACAATACATCCAGAGGAAATAATACTGTTCTTTACTTCTGCACCTGTATTGTATTTTGCTGGTGGAAGATCGTCTACTTTAGAGTATACATCCGGATACTGTTTGAAGAAGTAATCTCTTACGTCTTTCTTCAGGAAATCCATATTTGTCTTATAATAAGAATCTACTGTTGCAATATTTCTCCAATATGTATCAAGCTTATAGCCGTAAATCTTACGAACATTTCTATAACGAACGAGTACATCCTGTACAAAGTCGTGTCTGTCTTCTCTTGCACAACGCTCAAGAATCTCAATTAAATGGCGTCTTCTGATTACATAAACACCGATAGATACGTTATTAGAGGAAGCAACGAGTGGCTTCTCTTCAAATTCTACGATTCTTTCGTTCTCATCTAACTTAAGAACACCAAAACGTGTTAAATCGTCATCTGTATCTTTTAATGTTGTGTAAACTACCGTGATATCTGCATTCTTAGCGATATGAGCTTCAAGAACCTTGCCGTAATCCATCTTGTATACACCATCACCTGTTGCGATGATTACATAAGGCTCATGGCTCTTCTTAAGGAAATCAATGTTCTGATAAAGAGCATCTGCTGTTCCCTGATACCATGAGTTATTGTTCTTTGTAACAGTAGGAGTGAAGACATAGAGTCCTCCCTGCTTTCTTCCGAAATCCCACCATTTACTTGAGCTTAAATGTTCATTTAAAGAACGAGCATTAAACTGAGGTAATACCGCTACTTTAGATACGCGGGAATTACTCATATTACTTAATGTAAAATCAATTGCACGATAGCTTCCTGCTACTGGCAGGGCTGCAATCGCACGTTTATCGGATAATCTTCCAATTCTGTTATTATTACCACCTGCTAAAATAATACCTATAGACTTCATTTATGTCACCTGCCCTCTACTATCTGATAATGGATTCGCCGCTTGCCAGAATTCCGTCTGGATAATCTTCTGCTGTTGTCTTTCCTACGATTGCGACATTCTTACCGATCTTAACGTTGGCCGGGATAACAGAACCTTCACCTATAGTAACTAAGCCGCCACTATAAACCTTAGGTTTATACTTGTTCTCTGCTTCTTCAAATACACCAAGCTCTGCGTTCTCTCCGACTTCTACGCTCTCTGCAATGATAGACTTCTCAATCTTAGCACCCTTCTTGATCACGGTATTATTCATAATAATAGAGTTCGTAACTACAGCACCTTCCTCAATGACAACACCAGCTCCGATTACAGAGTTGGAAATCTCACCGTAAACTTCTGTTCCGTCTCCGACGATGCAGGCATTTACCTTAGAGTCTGCTGAGAAATACTGTGGTGGAATAACGTCTGTCTTTGTATATATTCTCCAGAACTCTTCGTAAAGGTTAAATTCTGGGATAATATCGATTAATTCCATGTTCGCTTCCCAATATGCGGAAAGTGTTCCTACGTCCTTCCAGTAACCCTGGTAGTTGTAAGCCATAATCTTATCACCGCGCTGGTGGCAGTAAGGAATTACATGCATACCGAAGTCACAGCCAGGCTGTTCGGATAAAGTTTCCAGAGCTTCCTTTAATACTTCCCAGTTAAAGATGTAAATACCCATGGATGCTTTATTACTTCTTGGGTTCGCTGGTTTCTCTTCGAATTCGAGAATCTGATTATTCTCATCTGTGATTACCAGACCAAAACGGCTGGCATCTTCCCATGGTACTTCATATGTAGCCAGTGTGATCTGGGCGTTGTTCTTCTTATGGAACTCAAGCATCAGTTCATAGTCCATCTTATAAATATGGTCACCACCAAGAATAATTACATAATCTGGATGATAATACTCCATGAATTCCATGTTCTGATAAATCGCGTTCGCTGTTCCTGTGTACCAGTCAGTATTCTGGCTCTTCTCGTATGGAGGCAGAATAGAAACACCACCTATATTACGATCCAAATCCCAAGGAATACCGATACCGATGTGCTGGTTCAGTCTTAATGGCTGATACTGGGTAAGAACACCTACTGTGTCGATTCCAGAGTTAATACAGTTACTTAACGGAAAATCAATGATTTTGTATTTTCCGCCGAATGCTACTGCCGGTTTCGCTAATTTTGAGGTTAGTACGCCAAGACGGCTTCCTTGTCCACCAGCTAAGAGCATTGCTATCATTTCTTTTTTTATCATAATAATCACCCCTTTGTCACATAATACTTATTATAGCACTGAAATTCCCAAATGGAAAGCAGTTTAGCACAAAAAACAAAATATATTTTTTATTTTTTTATATATTTTGTATCGTCCATATGGTTATCTTTTACATTTAAATGTAGAAATCCCACGAAAACAATAGGACATTATAATGAAAAGTGCCCTATTACTGGCTGTTTTAGGAATTTTTCAAGGTACCCTGGCACCCTTACTATAAGATGTGTACAGAAGAGACCTTAAGTATCGCAATTCTTTCTTGAATCTCGTTTATCTGTGCGCTATACTATAAACGACTTTTTAATAATTAAACTGATTTTTTTCGCCATATTTATTTATATGTACTCACTAAGTCCCATATGACGGATTTTCTGAGACACATCTTGTGGCACTGGAGGGAAATATGTATACAATTGATTTTCAAAAGCCGATTCATGTTCATTTTATCGGTATTGGCGGCATCAGCATGAGCGGTCTTGCCGAGATTCTTCTAAAAGAAGGATTTACCG
>ERZ779820.1695-NODE-1695-length-13319-cov-3.088887_pt1 | contig 13319 bp, 12 predicted proteins | sample MGYA00511563_ERZ779820 | MGnify/ENA primary metagenome ERZ779820 (study PRJEB29588, sample SAMEA1964852) | human gut metagenome | biome: human gut; feature: human-associated habitat; material: faeces | place: Denmark | collected 2008/2010 ...
TGGACACCGGACTGCCAAGCGGCGTGTCGAAACTGTCCGATGATCAGAAAAAGCGGATCCGCGAGCAGGATCAGGTGGAAAATGCATCGTTTTACACCGAAAGAACGTATGTGAGCGGCATCGCAAAAGGAAACACAACACTGGACAGTGCGAAGGCGCTTGGCGTGGATGAAAATTATCTGTCGACGTGCGGATATCAGATTTATCAGGGACGCGGCTTTGTGGAGAGCGATTTCTCGAAGACCCACAAAGTTGTCCTCCTCGACGATACCGCAGTGCTGACACTCTTCCCGGATGAGTCGCCGGTCGGCAAAACGATCGAGATCATGGGAGAGCCGTTCACGGTGATCGGCGTGATCAAAAAAGCCGATTCGTTCCAGCCGGTCATCAATTCCAGAGATGACTACTATACGTACAATCAGGAATCCTATCCGCTGGTGCTGATGCCGGATGTCTGCTGGCCGATCGTATTCCAGTATGATGAACCGGAAAATGCCGTTGTGATGGCAAAAACGACCGAGGATATGAGCACGGTGGGAAAGACAACAGCGGATATCATGAACGAATCCGTGACCAATACAACTGATTCTCTTTCCTATCAGGCAGAGGATCTGCTGGAGAAAGCAAAGAGTCTGCAGGAGTTAGGCCAGAGCACGAACCAGCAGCTGATCTGGATCGCGAGCATTTCGCTTCTGGTCGGCGGTATCGGTGTTATGAATATTATGCTGGTATCTGTAACGGAACGTACAAGCGAGATCGGCCTGAAAAAGGCGATCGGAGCAAGAAAACGCAGAATTCTGTTCCAGTTCCTGACCGAGGCGGCGGTGCTCACCAGCATCGGCGGACTGCTCGGCGTGCTGGGCGGCATTATCATGGCACAGGTGATTTCGAGGGTATCGCAGACGCCTGTGGCGATCAGTATTCCGGCAATCATTTTCTCCGTGGTCTTCTCCATGGTGATCGGTATCGTATTCGGACTGCTGCCGTCGGTAAAAGCAGCGAACCTGAATCCGATCGATGCGCTGCGAAGAGAATAGAACAAAAAAGAGTTGAAAAATCCGTGCGGGTACAGCGTAGGTGCTGGATCCGTGCGGATTTTTTGTGCGGCGTGTGCGGATGAAACTTAAGATCTTTACTTTTTGCGGAAAGTCGGTTATACTGGAAAATAAGCGCAATTTGCGGCGCAGCAAAGAGGCATTCGAGTTTCGGATTCGGTATGTTTATGAAAATATAAGAAAGATTCAAAGACATTTCACATTCGTTTATGGTATAATCAAACAAGAGTATGACCAACGAAAAGGAGTATACGCGAATGAATATTTTGTTTTTTATCACACCGAAAAGTGAAACGGCTTATCTGTATGACGACTGCTCACTTCGGCAGGCCATCGAGAAGATCGAATATCATAAATACACGGCGGTTCCGGTACTGAACAAAAAGGGCTGCTACGTGGGAACACTGACAGAAGGAGATCTGCTCCGCATCATAAAAGAACGGTATCTGCTGAATTACCATGAAGCAGAGGATATCCCGCTCTGGCAGGTTCCGAAACGGTGGAATTATGAGTCCGTCAACATCAACAGCAACATCGAGGACCTGATCGAGATGTCCATGCGGCAGAATTTCGTTCCAGTTGTGGATGACGAGGGAATCTTCATCGGCATCATCCGAAGAAGAGATATCATCCAGTACTGTTATCAGAAAAGCGGCATCAAAGAAGAGGAAGAAGCCCGGCGCAGCGCGCGGAAACAAAACGCAGAACAGATGATTCTGCAGTAAAGAAGAAAATGAGGGAAACATTATGAAAAAACTGATCGATCTTATCCAGGAAGAGCTGGTAAAAGCCTTTACCGCTGCGGAGATGGACCCGTCCTATGCAAGGGTTTCCGTTTCCAACCGCCCGGATCTGTGCGAATACCAGTGCAACGGCGCAATGGCAGCTGCAAAAGCATACCACAAAGCACCGATCCAGCTGGCTGAAGCAGTTGTAGAAAAAGTGACCGATCACAGCGTGATCGGTGAAATTGAAGCAGTAAAACCGGGATTCATCAACCTGAAAATCAACCCGGAATTTCTGGCAGATTATCTTTCCAAAATGCAGAACGACGAAGATCTTTCTGTAGAGAAAGCAAAAAATCCGAAAACCATCATCGTAGATTACGGCGGAGCAAACGTGGCAAAACCGCTTCACGTCGGCCATCTCCGTTCTGCGATCATCGGCGAGAGCATCAAGCGTATGGGACGCTTCATGGGCCACAACATGATCGGTGACGTTCATCTTGGAGACTGGGGTCTGCAGATGGGACTGATCATCACCGAGCTGCAGGAGCGCCATCCGGAGCTTGTTTATTTTGATGAGTCCTTTACGGGAGAGTACCCGGAGGAAGCACCGTTTACGATCAGCGAGCTCGAGGAGATTTATCCTTGCGCAAGCGGCAAATCGAAAGAGGACGAGGACTATAAGAAACGTGCACTCGAGGCAACGAGAGAGCTGCAGCAGGGCAGAAGAGGATATCGTGCGATCTGGAAACACATTATGAACGTTTCTGTTGCCGATCTGAAAAAGAACTATGGAAACCTCGACGTTCATTTCGATCTGTGGATGGGTGAGTCCGATGCACAGGAGTACATTCCGGACATGGTAGATTACCTGAAAGACAATGGTTATGCACATTATGACCAGGGCGCACTCGTTGTTGATGTCAAAGAAGAGACAGACACAAAAGAGATCCCGCCGTGCATGATCTTAAAATCCGATGGAGCAGCTCTGTATGATACGACAGACCTGGCAACCATCATCCAGCGTATGAAACTGTACAAGCCGGACGAGATCTGCTATCTGGCAGACAAACGTCAGGAGCTTCACTTCGTACAGTGTTTCCGCTGTGCAAGAAAAGCAAAACTGGTGAATGATGATACCGTTCTTTCCTTTATCGGCTTTGGTACCATGAACGGAAAAGATGGAAAACCGTTCAAGACCCGTGAGGGCGGCGTTATGCGTCTGGAGCGTCTGATCGGCGAGATCAACGATGAGATGTATCAGAAGATCGTGGAGAACCGCAGCGTAAAAGATACGGATGCAAGAGGAACGGCACAGATTGTCGGACTGTCTGCTATTAAATACGGTGACCTGTCCAACCAGGCATCGAAAGATTATGTATTCGATGTTGAGAGATTTACTTCCTTCGAGGGAAACACCGGTCCGTACATCCTGTACACGATCGTTCGTACAAAATCCATCCTCGGAAAATATAAAGAAGAGGGAAATGAACTGAAGAAAGGCGCACTTCTGGCACCGAAGAGCGACAGCGAGAAAGCTCTGATGCTTTCCGTATCCCGTTTCAACGGCGTTGTGGAGAACGCATTCGAGGAGAAAGCACCGCATAAGATCTGTGCTTATATCTACGAGCTTGCAAACGAGTTCAACCATTTCTACCACGAGACCAAGATCTTAAGTGAGCAGGATGAGGCAAGAAAAGCATCTTACCTGGCACTGCTGGATCTTGTCCGCGAGGTACTTGAGACCTGCATCGACCTGCTGGGATTCTCGGCACCGGAACGGATGTAAGATTCGTCAAGAGGGAAAAAATAGATAAAAAACAGGCGATTTTTTTGGCAGCCGTCGGCTTCTGTTGTTCTTGCGGAAACGGCGGCTGTTGTGTTATACTTACATCACGATTTTTCATCCGCTTGGACATTCGTCCTGAAAAATCGATTCTATATTACTCTATCGAAGAGCCATTCGGCTCAATTTATATCCATGTACAAAAACAGAATATCGGACTGACAAACACTTTGACGTAAAAAGAGGAGGCGGGATCATTGGAAAAGTAGAACTTCCGGGAGGGAAGTATCGCCTGCTGTCAGTGCTCGGAAGAGGGGCAACGTCTGTCGTTTATCTTGCAGAGAAAACTGGATCCGGAAAGCGGTATGCAGTCAAGGTAAGTATATGTGACAGGAAAAAACTGCGCCGGGAAGCGTTTCTTTTACAGAAGTTTTCATATCCCGGGATTCCCTGTGCGGTGGAACTTCTGGAAAGTGGGACAAAAAGCTTTCTGGTGATGGAAGCTGTAAACGGAAAATCTATCGGACAGCGTATGCGTAAGGGAGAACGGTTTTCCAGCCGGGAAATTCTGAAAACGGGAATTGCCCTGAGCGGGATTCTCTGTTATCTCCATGCACAGAACCCGCCGGTTTTCTACCGGGATCTGAAGCCGGACAACGTGATGATAACAGAGTGTGGTGAAATATACCTTGTGGATTTCGGTGCAGCCGGAACAGAAGAAACGGGTGTGGAAGTCCGTTATGGAACCCGCGGTTATGCAGCGCCGGAGCAGTATGACGGGAAGTGTGACGCCCGTTCTGATCTTTATGCACTCGGCGCCCTGCTTGCGGCAATGGCGAAGCATGCGAAAAAGCGGCAGAAAAGAGGACTCTGGCGGGTGATGGAAAAGTGTATGCAGAAAAAGCCGGAGGAACGGTATGCGTCTGCCGGAGAAGTCAAAAAGGCACTGCGGCGGCTGGAAAGAAAGCAAAAAGGCAGGAAGACTCTGCGGATCTTTGCAATTTTTGTTTTTCTGACAGGAGGAGCGGCTGCAGTTGCCAGCAGGATGCCATGGGGGCAGTTTCCGGCGGCAGACGAATGGGAGGAGCAGGGAGATCTCTGGTTCTGCGGAAATCCGGTGGAAGAAGGCAGTCTGCCGAACTACCAGAAAGCGCGGGAAGCGTTCTTAAAGGCAGACCATCTCAGTCAGGCGGGGCGTGTGGAGCAGGAACTTGTGGAATACTGTCTGGCGGATGATGCGGCAAGGGAAAAAATGCAGATGGCGCCATTGCTGGCTGAATTTTATGATGACACGCAGCAGGAGCCGGAAAAAGAAAAACGCTGCCGCAGATATCTTGCTGTTGCAGGAATGTATTTCAGTTTTTCCGAAGAACTGGCGCGTGAAAATGACATAGACGCCATGCGGAAAGGAATCGAAGTGCTGGAAAAGGCCGCAGGCGAGAATATGGAGGGGCAGTGGGAGGCGGTTATCTGGCAGAGACTGGCGGATGCGTGCTATCTTGGCGGAAAATCCGGGGATGGGGAAAGAGAACAGGACTGGTGCCAGGAGAGCTTTCTCTATTACGAACGGCTTCTGTGCAGCAGACAGGATGGAAACCGGCGGAAAAATCTGCTCAGGGCCGCAGAGCTGGCACTTCAGTTCGACATGCAGGAAAAAGCAGAACAGTACCTCAACGAGGCAGCAGAAATTCCGGGAATGGAGGAGGACATTTTTTATCAGCAGATCAGAAAAAGATGGGAGGAAGCAGGATGAGAAAAAAGACCATATGCGCAATGATGACAGGATTCCTGGCCGTCCAGGGAATCGAAGTCCACGCGGAGACACAGCAGACGACAGGCGAGGCCGCAAGTGCGGTGGAAAGCGTGGAATTAGAAGCTGAAATCATCGAGAACAGTGATGTGACAGATGCAGACGGGAAAGCCGGACCGGAGGAACTGCTGCCGGACGAAAAGTCAGAAGAAGAACCGCCTATAGAAGAGAAACCAGAGCAGGAACCAGAGCCGCCGGAAGAGAAAATAGATCCGGCAGAGACCGGAAAGAAAGAGAAAGAAGGAGAAGAAAAAATGCTTCCCCCGACGGTAATTCCGGATCCGGAGAAAGAACCAGCGGAAAGGTGGGAAGAAGAGGAGGAAGAAATTTCGGAAGATTCAGAATCGGGGAAGCCAGAAGAATTGCCGGAGGCAGGAGATATGGGTTCCGGGGAATTGGAATCAGAGGAAGGATGTGAAGAAACAGATACAAAAGAATCAGAGACAGAAGAGTCAGATTCGGAGAGAACGGATTTTGGAGAAATGGACACAGAAAAACCAGATTATGAAGATACAGGTTCAGAAAAATCCAGAACGGAAAATTTGATGCCAGAAGATCCGGAACCGGAAAAGCCTGATATGGAAGAAACGAAGCAGGAATCTCCGTCAACCGAAAAAGAGTCAGAAAATCAAACCTCGGAAACAAAAGCACCAGAAAAAGAGGAGCCTACCGTAATGCCAGATGCCGGAAAGTCAAACACAGAAAAGCAGGAACAAACGGAGCCCGGGCAATCGTCTCCGGAGAAAGAAGAACTCAAAACAGACGAACAGCTGCCCGTTGCTGCAGCCACGCCCGAGGAGGTGACCCAAGATCCAGATGATATTCCGTTACAAACAGAAGAAAGCAGTCCTCCGCCTGCCGAAACTCCATCTGAGAGTGCCGGGGAGGAGCCATCTCAAATACCGCCGCAGATCATCGCCGATTTCATATTATCACAGATAGCAGACGAAGATTTCGAAGCGCCGAACCCCCTGATTATCCGCCCGGCCGACACCAGCGTCGAAATAGATCCCGGTTATACCCCGGAAATTCTGCTCGAGGGAGCCGCCGACACGGCTGAAATTCTTTCCTGCATGGTAAATGGCTCCGAAGCCGAATACGAATGGAAAGAAAACAAAATCTGTCTGAAAGCCGAGAGCCTTTCCGAAGGCTACAACCGCATCACTGTAAAAGTGCGTGGCGCAGACGGCATTGTCCGAACCATGAAACCGTGGGAAGTCAACGTGAAACCAAAAACTTCCACACTTGTCAGCCAAAGAACCAGCCAGAAACCAAAAGGAACCCGCCTCTGGCAGTCCCTGAGGCGCCTCTGGAACCTGATTCGTGCCATTGCCGAAATTCAGAATCAGACCACCCGCTATCTGCGTGCACTCTGCAGAAAATAGCCTGATCCGGTTTTGTTTGTATTTCTAATTTCGATATGCTAGAATAAAAGACATGTCATACGATAAAAAAGTAAAAGAGGAAATAAGAGTATGTCAGATATGATATTATTTGATCTGGACGGAACCCTGACCGATTCCGGTCCTGGAATTACAAGATGCGTACAGTATGCGCTGGCATCCTTTGGCATCGAAGAGCCGGATCTGGAAAAACTGAACTGTTACGTGGGGCCGCCGCTTCTGGAATCTTTCATGAATTTTGCAGGCCTTGGCTGCGAAGAAGCACAGCAGGCCATCACAAAATACCGGGAGCGGTACGAGGCAGAGGGCATTTTTGAAAATGAAGTATACGAGGGAATCCCGGAGGTTCTGGCGTATCTGAAAGAGAAGGGAAAAATTCTGGCGGTAGCATCGTCCAAACCGGAAAAATACGTGGAGCAGATCCTGGAGCATTTCGAAATCAGAAAGTATTTTACCGTAGTAACCGGTTCAGAAATGAACGAAACCAGAACCGACAAAGGAGAAGTCATCGCAGAGACGCTGCGCCGACTCGGAGCAGAAGACAGCCGTTCCGACGTGGTGATGGTTGGTGACAGAAGCTATGACGTAATCGGGGCAAGAGAAAACGGACTGCTCTGTGTCGGCGTATCGTATGGGTACGGCGGAAGAGAAGAACTCGAGGCAGCAGGTGCCGCAAAGGTATGTGATACACCGGAAGAACTGAAACTGCTGGCGGAGGATCCGAAAGAAGAGAAGAAAAGACGCGACCGCATCAAAAAAATGAAGCCGGAGCGTATCCCGTGGCTGACAAGAGGAGAAAGTGGAACAGGAATCTTTGCGCCGAAAGAGAAAAAAGCAGAGAATATAAAAGAAAAAAGGACAGCGAAAACAGAGCCAAAAACGGAGGAAATCGTAATTCCTATCCAGCGGAAGCTATGGCGTCTTTTAAAACCGCTTCTGACGTACGAACTGTTTCTGATCGGAGCAACCGTACTTCTGGCGCTGATCCTGATGACGTTTACGACCGGCGGTTATCTGGAAGAGCGTATGCACGCGACATCCGTTCTTGCATCAGCAATCGGCAGTCTGGCGGCGATCCCGGTTCTCTGGAAACAGTACAAAAAAGATGAAGGCATGTTCCCGAAACCGGAAAAACGGTGGAGTGCGGCAGAGGCAGCCGCCTGTATTCTGCTGGTTATGACCTTCGGCCATCTCCTGAATACTGTCATGAACGTGACCGGCTTTACCAGAATCTTTTCCGGCTATCAGGACATGGCATCAAAGATTTATGAAGGACAGAACCCGCTGCTTCTGATCCTGTCCGTCGGTGTGCTGAGCGCGGCCGCAGAGGAAATTGTTTTCCGCGGCATGATTTACCGCAGGGCAAAAGATTTCTGGGGAACGGGCTGGGGCATCGCAGCATCATGTCTGCTGTTCGGTGCATATCACGGCAATGTGACGCAGTTTGTCTATGCAGCCGTGGTAAGTGTGCTTCTGATCCTTATTTATGAGCGGTGCGGAACACTCCTTGCCCCGGTTCTTGCGCACATGGCAGAAAATATCTGGGGACTTTACCGGAGCCAGTTTGTATCCTGGATGACCCAAAAAGCGCCGGCAGGTGCATGGATGTTCATCTTTTTGGAAGCGGTAATCTGCGCCGGAACGTTCTGGTATCTGTTTTTAAAGGATAAACAGGGAAAAACACAAAAATAACAGAAAAAAACCGCAGAATCCGCGAAAAAAATGCTTGTCATGAAAAAAACTCTGTGATACAATCTTACTGTTGCACAATAAGCACCCATGCGGTACCAAGGATGGTGCCTGTTTTTTGAAAAACAGGTTCCAAGGTGAAAAAACATGGGGAAGAATAAAACCATAAGGAGATAAAACAATGAGCGTAATTTCAATGAAACAGTTACTGGAAGCCGGTGTTCATTTCGGACATCAGACAAGAAGATGGAATCCTAAAATGGCTCCGTACATCTACACAGAGCGTAATGGTATCTACATCATCGACCTGCAGAAATCTGTAGGAATGGTAGATGACGCATACAAAGCTGTTGCAGACATCGCAGCAGACGGCGGCACAATCCTTTTCGTAGGAACCAAAAAACAGGCTCAGGACGCTATCGCTGTTGAGGCAGAGCGCTGCGGAATGTACTATGTAAACGAGAGATGGCTCGGCGGTATGCTGACCAACTTCAAAACCATCCAGAGCCGTATTGCAAGACTGAAAGCAATCGAGACCATGGAGCAGGATGGCACCTTCGAAGTTCTTCCGAAAAAAGAAGTCATTGAGTTAAAGAAAGAGCTTGCAAAACTGCAGAAAAACCTTGGCGGTATCAAAGAAATGAAGAGACTGCCGGACGCTATCTTCGTAGTAGATCCGAAAAAAGAGAGAATCTGCGTACAGGAAGCTCATACACTGGGAATTCCGCTGATCGGTATCTGCGATACCAACTGCGATCCGGAAGAGCTTGACTATGTAATTCCGGGTAATGACGACGCTATCCGTGCCGTAAAACTGATCGTTTCCAAAATGGCAGACGCAGTGATCGAGGCAAAACAGGGCGAGGCTGAGGAAGCTGCATACGAAGAAGCAGCAGAGACAGACGCTGAATAATTTACGCGAAGTAATGAACTGGGGGGAACTTGAAATTCAGGTTCCCTTCGGCGAATCTCACAATAGCAGACCGGCATGAAGATGCAGTCTGCTGAATCACGTATACGGAGGAATAAAACAATGGCTATTACAGCAGCAATGGTAAAAGAGTTAAGAGAAGTAAGCGGTGCTGGTATGATGGACTGCAAGAAAGCTCTTACAGCTACCGAAGGTGATATGGACAAAGCAATGGAGTTCCTGAGAGAAAAAGGACTTGCTACTGCTCAGAAAAAAGCTGGCAGAATCGCAGCTGAGGGTATCGTTATGCTGAACGTATCCGAGGATGGAAAGAAAGCTGTCGCTGTAGAAGTAAACGCTGAGACAGACTTCGTTGCAAAGAACGAGAAATTCCGTGGCTATGTAGCACAGGTTGCAGAGCAGGCTATGGATACAACTGCAGCAGACGTAGAAGGATTCCTGGCAGAGCCTTGGAAATTCGATACCAACGAGACCGTTGGCGAAGAGCTGGCTCATCAGATCGCTACCATCGGCGAGAACATGAACATCCGTCGTTTCCAGCAGGTAAAAGAGGAGAACGGTTTCGTTGCTTCTTATACACATATGGGTGGTAAAATTGGTGTTCTTGTAGACGTTGAAACAGATGTTGTTAACGATGCTGTTAAAGAAATGGCTAAGAACATTGCAATGCAGATTGCAGCTCTGAAACCACAGTATACAAGTGACAGTGAAGTAAGCGCAGATTACATCGCACACGAAAAAGAAATCCTTATGGCTCAGATTCAGAACGATCCGAAAGAATCCCAGAAACCAGCTAAGGTTATCGAAGGAATGATCACAGGACGTATCAAGAAAGAGCTCAAAGAAATCTGCCTTCTTGACCAGACATACGTTAAAGCTGAAGACGGAAAACAGTCTGTAGCTAAATATGTAGAGCAGGTTGCTAAAGAAAACGGCGCTAAGATTACTGTTAAAGGTTTCGTACGTTACGAGACAGGTGATGGTATCGAAAAGAAAGAAGAGAACTTTGCAGAAGAAGTTGCAAAGCAGATGGGTAAATAATCTGTAAAGATTAATTTTCTATTTAAATTTAAGTATTTATAGGCCCTGAGAGTCTTATAAACACTACGTTTTAGAAGTGATTATAAGATTTTCAGGGCTTTTTTTCTCTATTTTTTTCTAAAAAGTCTAAATTATCTTCAGGCATCACTGAAAATCGTCAAAAAATGCAATTAGTTGAGTACAAAATGAGTAAAAAATGAGTAAAAGTATAGGTATGTAATCTTCAGCGAAGTTTACTCAAGTTATCAGCGATTTTATTAGATTACTATAATTTTCAAACTTCAAATTATAAAACCATCCCTCACAGAATCAATTCTATGCTGAAAATCCTTATATATAACCTTAAATTTCCAACGAAAACCATGCACCCTAACAACTTTACCCTTAAAGCATTTGCATTGAAATTTGATGGTTATTTTATTAATATATTGTGAAGAAACGAGTATAAGATGACTGCTGCCGATGCTGATATCTATATCTGTTTTGTCAGAATCAAAAAACAGGTTGCTGAATAGGCATAATCTATATTATAATATATTTATAGCTAAGCTCACTTGGAGGTGATAACATGCCATTATTGAAAGAAGAAGCTTATACTATAGATGATATATATGCTTTACCAGATGGAGAAAGAGCAGAACTGATTGATGGTCGTATGTATATAATGGCACCACTAAGCCGAAAGCATCAGCGTATCTCAATAAGACTTGTCAGTATTATTGATCGTTATATTGAAGAACATAAAGGAAAATGCGAGGTCTATGCTGCACCATTTGCTGTTTACTTGGATGAAAGAAGTAATACCTATGTAGAGCCAGATATTTCTGTAATTTGTGATCCAGATAAGCTTGATGATAGAGGATGTAAGGGCGCACCTGATTGGATTATTGAGATTGTGTCACCTGCAAGTAAGAAAATGGACTACCTGTTGAAGCTTCTGAAATATCGTTTCGCAGGTGTTAAGGAATATTGGATTGTTGATCCTGAGAAGAATCGTGTTATAGTATATAATTTTACCGGTGATGAAAGTGTTAATGATTATACCTTACAGGATTTTGTTAAAGTGGGAATCTATGAAGATTTTGTGATTGATTTCGGAAGTATGGAATTATGAGTGATAATATGACAAAACGTGCAAAAGAATATATGAATGCAGATTTCGTATACGAGGATTATAAAAATCTGGCAGAAGCACAGAAAATAGCAGACGTAGAAGATGTGACAGCAATTTCGGAACGATTAATTAAACAGAATATGGAAGCATATAAGGAGCTTACTAAATGATAATTTTGAATAAAGAACATAGGGAGATTTATTCAAGAGATGTTACCAGAGAAATACCAAACAGTGAGACTATATCTGCAATTAATGAAGTACAACAGATGAAACAGAATCCTTCTCTAGGAAAATCGTATACAGATATAGACAAAATGATGATAGACTTGACAATATAAAAAGCTTTATTTTCATCGAAGGGAGCATATAGAATGGATTGGAATTTAAAGATTACAGATATGGCAGGTGCTACACCAGAACATTCATCAGTTATTGTCAATTTTGTGGCTGCGGTCAGATATCAGTTAAAAAACAGCACTTGTTATGTTTATTCCGATAATGTACAGTACCGTTTTAAAGATGCTGAGGGAAATAATAAGATAGTCATTCCTGATGCCTCTATAAACTGTCGTACTAAATCCAGGAGAGGGAATACATTTACAGATGCCCCACGCTTTGTTATGGAAGTTTTATCTCCATCAACCGAAAAATATGATCGTACAGAAAAGATGGAATTATATGCGCAACAGGAGATAGAGGAATATTGGATTGTTGATTGGCGTACAAAAACAATAGAGATTTATGAACTGGACTATGATGAGAATGATATTCCCAAATATTATCTCTGGAAAACTATTAGCGAAGAAAACAAGGATGAATTAAGATTGGTTCATTTTCCCAATATTAAGATAACCTTTGAAGATCTGTTTGATGAGATTGACTACTAAGATATAGTATGGAATTGTAGGAGGTGAGTGAATATGCCATTACTTGAAGAGGAATATAGAAAAGAAGAGAAGATCAATGGTGTGATTTATGATATGTCACCGTCACCAAATTATCAGCATGGGATTGTAGATGGTAATATTTATTCCATTATAAAAAGTGGATTAAAAGGAACATTGTGCTTGGCTTTCATGGAGAATCTGGATTATAAATATCATGCACAGGAGAATAATGATTATGTGATACCAGATGTGATGATTATATGTGACCGTAAGCACTTGAAAGGTGGTTCCTATACTGGTACACCCAGATTTATTGTGGAAACTCTTAGTCCTGCGACTGCATTGAGAGATAAGACTGTCAAAAAGGATCTTTACCAGAATGCAGGAGTTGAGGAATACTGGATCATTTCACCAAGAGAGCGGGCTGTAGAAATCTACTATCTGGAAAATGGTAAATATGATTTGAAATACAGTTACATTCTTCAGGATGATTCAGAAGAAGAACATTATAATGCAGATACAGTGGTGACATTGAAAGACTTTCCGAAAATCTCCATGACATTAGCGGAGATGTTTGAGAACATAGAATGATCACAATTTAATATGAGCAGTATGAAAGCCCTCGGGAGTTAATCCAAACGAAAAGGAAAATAGTTCTTTTGAATTAATTAAGTGTTATAAAGATAATATTTTAATTGGGATAAAATTAGATAAAGATGGGGACTATTTATATGTTGCAACCATGCATGAAGTACAAGAATCAAAAATAGTAAGACGTTTGCATAGTGGAAGGATTAAGGAAGTTATTACTGAGTGTGAAAGTTACTGTTCACACACCACTGTCCCGCGAGGTGTTTTGGCATGAATATGCCAAAA
>ERZ779820.1713-NODE-1713-length-13233-cov-2.431477_pt1 | contig 13233 bp, 13 predicted proteins | sample MGYA00511563_ERZ779820 | MGnify/ENA primary metagenome ERZ779820 (study PRJEB29588, sample SAMEA1964852) | human gut metagenome | biome: human gut; feature: human-associated habitat; material: faeces | place: Denmark | collected 2008/2010 ...
GATGTTCAGCGATGCGGTGGCCCGGCAGGGACCGTCAAACTGGATAGAGTGGATACGGACATCATACTGCATGGGAAGGACAGGAGTATCCTGCTGGGAAACCTCTCCCTGGGGGTTTTCACTTGTGGTCTGCGCTTTTGCCATGGTGGGTTCCTCCTTTTCTGAATATAAAAAATAAGTGGCTTTTCCGCTCTTGGGTCACAGGGTCATGGTCATGCCTGATTCCTGCTCCGGGGCTTTCAGTTGGACGGGGACGATAGCTGTGCGGTCCACATAGTAGAACTCGCTGCCGGAATCGTCGTAGAGTTCGACAAGGTCTGAGATGGCCAGCGGCTGTCCGTCGCTGCCCAGGGACCTGCGACAGAATGCCTCCCAGATCCCATCCAGACTGTTGGTGCTGACAGTGCCGTCAAACACTGCCTGGTAACGGGTAAGGTCAGGTCCGCCATATTCACCACTCATGCGGTCCAGCCCAATGAAGCGCATGGCGGCGGGAGCTGAGGGGCCGAGCTGCCAGATACGGCAGGATTTCAGGGCTGGCCCGTTGTCTGCTGCCTTCTGGTATCCACCGCTGGAGAGACGGTCATAGATGCCGTCCTCCCACCGGACAGCCAGCCCCTTCCTTGCCAGCCAGTCCTCCAACTCCTCACGGCGGAACATGGAGTCCGCCACCACTCCTTGTTCTGTCCTGTAGCCCACTGGATTCCCATAGTAGAGCAGACATCGATTTTTCATTTCCACACTTCGCATGGCGGCATATCTCCTTTCTGCGGTTAAGTCATTTCCATCCCTCCCATGCCTGCGTTCTGCCCTTGAAGCTCCTCCAGCTTTTCTCTGGCCCAGCCGGGGAGGAATTCCTCTTTCAGAACGCCGGTGAAGTCTGTGCGGTTCCATCTGGTCTGCTCTCCATCGCCCAGGCAGGTACAGCGGATAGACCGACCGACAGCGTGGGGGCTGCATCCAAAGCCGTCATGGGCCAGAGCTGGTTCTGGGGCGTCCAGCAGGACTCCTTGAGGGTGTCTGGACTGAGCACCAACACCCGGCCCTCATAGTCCAGAGATTCATAGGAGTTGGGTTCGCAGTGCTCCGGCCCAAATAGTTCCAGCTTGCCGTATGCCTCCCTCACTTGACTGATAAATGTGTCCAGATACGCCAGGGCGGTGTCCACTTCAAAATAACGGTTATGGGCATCATCGGGTGGGACATAGGCTTTCTTTTGCCATTCTTGGTTTTCCGCGCTGAGCTGCTCCTTGTAAGGCCCCAGCCTTTCTATCGTGTTGGCCAGGACGAAATTGGTCCGCTTGAAGCCCCACCGTTTCAGCACCATTTGGGATGCTTCCGGCTTTAATGCGCTGCGGCCGTCGCCATAGACGCGGATGACGGCTTCGATGTCCCGCGCACAGGATACATTGGCGTGGAAACTTGCATCCCAGAGCGCAGCTTCCCCAAGTCTGTGGGCCTCTGACTGTGAGCCGGGATAGAGGTAGATATCCTGTTCCATCTTGCCTCCTTTACGGCAGGCGCCATTTGCCCGCTGGGGGGATCGTCAGCGGGCTGATGCCCAGCTCATTGAGCAGGCAGCAAAGCTCCACCGAAAGCTCCCGCAGTTCCTCCGTTGAGGGGACGATGATGAGCGCTCCATCCGCGGCCAGAACCGCGACTTCTTCTCCCACGGGGATAGATGCCTCGGATAACAGTGCGGCGGGCAGATTGAGTTCCATACCGCTGCTGGTGTATCCGGTACACTCAGCGTCGTCACAGGTTCTGGTCACCAGGAGTCTGTTTGCGTCACAGTCGCAGATGTACTGGTTCGCTGGGGTGGTGATGGGAACTTCTTCCCCCGGCTCATAGCCCATTCCGCGCATGAAAAATGCAGGCAGGGTCAGAGACCCGTCTACACCGACCCGAACCGTTGTATGGATCTTACTCATCGCCGTGTTCCTCCTGCCCATTGCATGCGGTGCGTTCTCCGTAGATGAGATTCCCCACCATCAGCTGTTCCTCCAGCTCGCCCAGGCAGATTCCGGCTTCACCCAGCATCTCCAGCAGGTAGGGAGGCACATCCCGCAGGTCATGGTCATATCCGGCCTCGGCAATGGTGACGGTCTTTTCTTCGTCATCCACATAGACACAGAGCTTGGCCCCGGCAGGGATGCCGGCTTCTTCCCGCAGGTAGTCTGGCAGTTCCAGCATGCCGTCCTCCAGATCATCGAATGGGCAGCCATCCTCGCAGTCATCACAGGTGCCACAGACTCTGGCCAGATGGACGGTGAGCTCCGTGGCCAGCCGGTGCAGGGCATCCATCGCCTGGATCAGTTCCATGGTGGTCATTTGCTTTTTCAGAACGACCACCGCGCTGTCCAGCGTGTGGATCTCGACCTTTTCTCCGCCCTCAAAGCCACTGATCTTGAACGCTCCGCCGGGAATCAAAAGAGTACCATTGTTTATCTGTTTGTTGAATTTCATCTTCTTCTCCTTATTACATTGAAATTGTAGAACGGGCTGGATTGGATGCTCCCGGCCATTCCTGTCCTTGTTGGGCAGCCAGCCCGTCCCGGAAGGCTGTCAGATCTTCTCCTGTCGGCGTATAGCGTCTTGCTTCAAGGGCGGCCATCAGCGCATAGGTCTGGCCAACCTCGGACAGCAGTGCCCGAAGATCGTCCGCAACCATATCCGTCCCCATCCGGCGGAGCTGCACGGTAAAGGTGATTCGGTAATGCGGCTGGCCGGGGATGCTGTCGATCCGCATATCCATTCCCAAGTTGGAATCGTGTTGCGGGCGGATATAGACCTGACCCACTACGCTGGGGCAGACCTGAAGGCGGCCCTGACTCATTTCCTCAATCAGCTGAGCCGCCTGCTGGAGCTTTTCCAGTTCAGAGAGCTGTTCATCCAATTGCCTCACCCCCGTTCCAGTCAAACAGCGTCATTTGAGAGGGAACCGCCCGGCTCCGCTCCCGCAGGTCATAGTTGGCGATAAGCAGTTCCGGGAACTGAGCCCCATTGTCGTACCTCTGCTTGATGTTGTTGATACGGGTGGTTTCCATGAGGTAGATGCCTGGCCTGTCGTACAGCCCGCGGACAAAGGCGTCGTCGTTGTAGGAGAGCAGGAATTTGCCCTCGATCCGCATCAGGGCGTCCCGCAGGCGGATGTGGTCGGCTTCGGTGAAACCGTCTTCACCAATGTTCTGGTAATACCCCTCGGTGGCATGGTAGGGCGGGTCGAGATAGAAAAAGCTCACTGGCCGGTCATATTGATGGAGCAGTTTTTCAAAGTCCTTGTTCTCAATAACCACCTTGGCAAGCCTCCGGTGGGCCTGCTCGATGAGCGAAAAGTTGCTACGCATATCGTGGGGCTGGCTGCCAAAACTGGTCAGCCCGGAGGCGTAGCTGTAGCGGATGAGCTGATAGAACCATGCCGCCCGTTGGACATCGCTGGCGGGGCTGTCCCGCGCCAAGGCGGAGCGGATGCGGTCAAAGTCCTCCCGTGCGTTGAGTACATACCGCAGAGCCTCCATCAGTTCCTCCGGTGGGATTCCCAGTATCCCGGCAATCTCCCGGACAGTCGGCTCTCTTCCCGTCTGCTTTTCCTGCTGCTCCCGGATCCGGTAGGCTTTCCCCGCTGTTTCCTTCAGGGAACGGCTTACTTTCAGTATCCCGTCATCTCGCAGATACCGTTTGATCTCTCCGGCAATCATCGGAACTGCATAGGTGGAAAAGCAAACTTCATAGCTGCAGTCGAATTTATCCACCGCTTTGATCAGCCCGATGGTTCCGATCTGAAACAGATCTTCCGATTCCACACCTCTGTTTTGAAATCGGCGAACAATACTCCAGACAAGCCCGACATTCTCTTCCACCAGTATGTCCCTCGCCTCCTTATCCCCTTCGTGTGCTCTCTGTATCAATCTGAGGGTACGCTCCATAGGGCCTCCTTTTATGCAAATGGCTGCTGTGTCTGTCCGATTGTCTTTTTCATCCGGACAATTGTTCCCACACCTGCTTCCGATTCCACTTCCACCTGATCCATAAATGCTTCCATGAAAGCAAAACCCATCCCGGAGCGATCCAGATCCGGTCTTGTTGTATACATGGGTTCCATCGCCTTTTTCACATCTGCAATTCCCTTTCCGTCATCTTCCACCTCTACATACAAGGTCCGGTCACTGACTCGACAGCGAATCCGGATCTTTTTCACCTGGTTGTCATATCCGTGAATAATTGCATTTGTAATTGCTTCAGATACAGCGGTCTTGATATCAGCCACCTCTTCCAGTGTGGGATTTAACTGTGTCGTAAACGCCGCTACTGCCACTCTTGCAAATGATTCATTACTGGATCTGCTGTCAAACGTAATCATCATTTCATTCTTCTGTTCCATCGTTTCTCCCCCTTATTTGCTTTCCTTCCAGTTTCGTTCTTTTTCTACTTCAATCACCTTTGTCACTCCTGCAAGATGCAAAATTCTCCAGATTCGATCGCTGACGTGGGTCACTGCCACACTGCCTCCAAGCAGCCGCAGCTTTTGATACCGTCCCATGATCACTCCGATTCCTGAGCTGTCCATGAATCCGGTGTCTCGAAAGTCAAATTCAATCCGCTGAATATTCTTCTCGCCGATCATGCGATCAGCTATTCCCGGAATCTGCCCCGTGGTATGGTGATCCAGTTCTTTCGGCATCCGTATGACCAGAGTCCGCCCCTTCACCTGAAATTGTTCCATAAATATCCTCCCCTTTTCTGATTATTTATAACGGTTTCTTATCTTTACAAAAAAACGGGGGAAATACAAATTCTTTTGTATTTCCCCCGTTTTGAGGTTTCTCTTATTGTCCGTTTTCTCCGGAAGTTCCTTCGGCTTCTCCTCCATTGCCGTTCTGATCGGCCCCGGTCTCGCCTGTATTCTGTGTATCTGCCGTATCACCTGCACTGCTTTGTTCTGCAGTATCCTGTGAAACAGTCTCCTGATTCCCTGTCTGATCATGTGTCTGTGCAGTTCCTGTTCCGGAACTGTTTTTCTGACCAACGCTGTCAAATCCCTTTCCACCGTTATCAATATATTTCTGTGCGGTGGAAGCACGTTTTGTTCCCGGAAACTGGTCTACGATCTTCTGAAAAATCTCCACTGCTTTATCATACTGTTCGTCAAGCCGATAAGAATGCGCCAACAGATTTAATACTTCATAATCGCTGTCATCCATCTCCAGTGCCTGATTCAAATCTGTAATTGCCGTCTCATAATCCTTGGCATAAAATGCCTGTTCACCCTGACTTTTCAGATTATTCTTCATCGTTGACTGGATACTCTTGTAAATTGAATCATAAATTTCTTTTGCATCTACAGACAGCAGATCTGCCTGCACATTCTGCAGAACATTCGCTGCCGAAGTATAATTTCCACTCTGAAAAGCGGCATATGCTTTAATCAGATTCTCATAACTGCTTGTCTGATTCTGGGCATCCTCAATCTGCTGCTGGGCAGATGCCACCGTCTCTTCAGACTGGTCAATCTGTTCCTGGAGCTTATTCATCTCAGCAGACTGTGTCGCCATAGTGTTGCTGTAGCTTACGACTTTTTCGTTTGCCGCTTTATTGATCCGCTGTGTGTTTGCAGGTACCATCAAAAACCATACCAGACAGGCCCCCACCAGAAAACCAAATCCAAGATTCAGCAGTGTCGCTGCCATGGAGCTTTCACGGAAAGTCGGTGGCTGGATCACCACATCATTTTCTGTCCGATAGGCAATCGACTGATTACCCGAAACCTTTTCTTCCTTCTCACGCAGACCAAATGCCCACCTTCTTGGTTCCAGGCTGGTAATTGTTCCGGTCTGTTCGTCTACTTCCCGCAAAAAGCGCAGCGTTGTGGAGTTTGTCTTATCAATCTTCGCCGCTTTTTTCAGAATTCGTCTTGCTTTTTCATATTCTTCTTTTTTCAGGTAGATCAGGGCCAGCAGATGATATCCCTTGATCAGCTTCGGATTCTGATTCAGGATCTTTTTCAGCTGGATCACCGCCACATCCTCACTGCCTTTGCGACAGCATTGCAGACTGTCATTATACTTTTTGATAGTCTGATTGATCACATCCAGTTTGTTGGCATTCTGCTGCAGCCGTTCGATATACTCGGAAGCGATGTTATTCTCCGGCATGATATTTTTACTGATGATCCATTCACTCAACGCTGCCACTGCCTCACCGGTCTCAAAATATACCAGTCCAAGCAGGTTTCTCGCCTGAACATTCAGCTTGTTAAACTTCAGACTGCGTTTTAACAGATCAATGGCTCCGGATAGATCCCGGATCTGTGCCTTGTCCAGTCCCAGATTGTAATAGGTATTGGACAACTGCCAGATTTTCTTCTGTACTTCCACATGAAAGCCGCAGCTCGTACAGTAATCCGACTTTCCGATCGGAGCTCCGCAATTCATACAATTCATGTTTTACCCCTTATTCTTTCCGGTCTTTTTTCTCTGTTTTCAGCATCTCCTGCAGGATATCCACGATATCGGTCAGATCCCGTGTATATACCGCACTCTCGATCTCGTCCACATCAAGACAGGGTTTGAATTTTTTCAATTCCTCTTCGTAATTAATCATTCTTTTCTCTCCTATGCTTCTGGATTCTTCTGAAGGTACTCCTTGATCTCACCTACCAGATAAAGAGATCCAACGCAGAATAACATTCCATCGCCCTTTAAAGACAACGCTTTTTCAAATGCCTTTCCTACATTTGCCTCGGCGATCACCTGTTCACATCCGTCTTCCTTGAAAAACTCTGCCAGTTCCGTAGCCGGTACAACTCTGCTGCCGCCAACTTCTGTGGCAACTACTGCTCTCGGACGGATCTTTTCGCTGACTGTACGGATCATTTTTTCATAATCCTTATCAGCCACTGCCGAAAATAACAGCGTGATCGGATGTTCTTTTCCAAAATGACACGCCGTCTCCACAAACCGCGCCACACCATCTGCATTGTGTGCCCCGTCTACGATCACATCCGGTAAAACAGTCTCCATACGACCTTCCCAGTGCGTATTTTTCAATCCCTCGATCAGCTTTTCCAACGGAATCTTATGCACATCCCGCAGCTGTTCCATCGTGAAAAACGCCAGCGATGCATTCATCATCTGGTACGGTGCAATATATGGAATCGACAGTTGAACAGTATTATAATACTTACAATGAAAGGAAAAATCAATGCCCTCTCTTGTATTTTTCTGCATTTCATACATGTCCTCGGTCAGTGCAAATGCCGGGGAACCCAGTTCGTTGGCGCGTTTTTCAATCACTTCGGAAGCCTCCGGCTGATGTCCGTCATAGATCACCGGAACCTGTGGTTTGATGATTCCTGCCTTTTCACCGGCAATTTTTCCGATGGTGTCTCCCAGATATTCCACATGATCCAGACTGATAGAAGTAATGATGCATGCCAGCGGATGATCTACAGTGTTGGTCGCATCCAGTCTTCCGCCAAGGCCGGTCTCCAGAACCACATAATCCACATTTGCTTCTTTAAAAACAACCATTCCCATCAGAAACAGTGTCTCAAAATAGCTCGGGTGATCCAGTCCGTCTTCCTGTGCCTTTTTAATAATCTTCTGTACTTCTTCAAAAGCTTTTACAAACCGTTCATCGGAAATCATCTCTCCGTTGATCTTAAAACGTTCATTGATCTTTACCAGATGTGGCGAAGTAAATAAACCAACTTTGTAACCTCCTGCCCGGAGCATGGAATCCAGATATGCACAGACGCTTCCTTTTCCATTGGTTCCCGCCACATGGATCACCTGCATCTGATTCTGGGGATCGCCCAGACACTTCAGCAGTGCCTTCGTGTGATCCAGCGGATTTTTCGATGTAAACTTCGGTATCTCTTCAATATAATCTACGATTTCTCTATAATTCAAAATTACCACCACTTTATCTAATGTATTTGTCCGGTTTCCCGGTACTTTCCATTATATAATAGTGGTGGTAATAATCAAGTAAATTATGTCGCAACTTTTGACTTTTTCCAGTTTCCGTAATACCGGAAGCCGGTTTTTTCTCAGGATTCCGGTGTGGACGCAGGTGCCGGTGTCAGAGACAGTTCCGGTGTTGTTTCCTCTGTTGGCGTTTCTTCCGCTGCCTGCCCGTCATCCTCTGTTTGCTCTGCATGCTGTTCCTTCAGCCGCTCAAGCATCGCTTTTGCTGATTTTTTTGCCTGATAGTTTTCCTGTGACATCAGTTCTCCATTATCCTCATTGTAGGTAAGATAATCGGTTCGTGACAGCACTTTCTTTGTGGAACTGTTACTCTGTGTCGCAACTGACACCTGATCGCCATCTGCCAGTTCCACATTCTGCACCAGCAGCTGTGTCGGACTGATGTACTGTGTTTCCTGCAGTTCTTTGTTAATCTCCAGTCTGCTCGCTGCCGTAAAATTGGTTCCATAGACATAATAGCTTCCATTTCCGATGGACTCCAGCCGTTCCAGTGTTGCAGGATAGATCCCAAGCTGCATCTTTGTTGCCTCAAACGGATTCTCACCACCGTAAACATACTGTTTTCCATACAGGATATCATACTGCAATGCCTGCAGATCCAGCTGATAATTCCTGCTTCCTTTTCTGGTCTGATGATAGTTAAAGACCGTTCCCTCATGAATCCCCAGACGATTAAACACTTCCGCTGCCATCTGGTAAGCGGCAATGTTTTTGTCTTTTTTCTTCATGTCGAAGTTGCTCCACATCACATATTTTGTCTGGAACAGATAACGGTTTTTCATGTCCTCCACTTTCAGATCCATGGTCGGCAGATGATCTCCATACATAACGAGAACCACCCGCTCATCCAATTCAGAGAGACGATCCGTCAGTTCTTTGACAAACTGATCCATCTCGTGAAGCTGATTTACATAATATTCCCATGCATTATTTTTCTCTTCAGATTCCGCTCCCGTTACTTTAATCTCCGGATCAGAAAGTACCGGTTCGGTTGGATAATCTCCATGTCCCTGTACCGAGATCGTATATACATAATCCGGACCTTCTGTGGATTCCATGGCCTTAAAAATTTCATCAGTCAGAATATGATCTTTCACCCATCCCATCGGTGTGGTATCACTGATGTCCGGCATATATTCCTCAGAAGTAAAGGTGTCAAATCCAAGTCTGGAAAATACGGTTCGTCTTCCGTAGAAATTCGCTTCATTGTTATGGATCGCATGAGTACTGTAACCGAGCTTCTTAAGATCATAGGCTGCGCTCTCGCAGGTCGTCTCTTTCAGAATCGTCTTATACGGATACTCTCCCGCCCCAAAATAATGAAGACTCATACCGGTGATAGATTCAAACTCCGTATTCGCGGTTCCCGCACCTACTGCCGGCACTTTGTAGTAGCCGGAAGAATATTCCTCACTTAACTTTCGGAAGTTCGGGATCGGATCCTCGGAAAAAGAAAGAAAATTCACTTCGGTCGGATCGATAAATGTTTCCAGCTGTAAAAACAGGATGTTGACATCCGTATTTTTTTTCTTGGTTTCCTTGATCTCACCTTCACTGTTCACGATATCTTCCATCAATGCTTTAGAATATCCGTTCGGTTCATTGATTCCGGTATCGAAAATTGTAACTGCCAGACAGTATGGATAACCGTAATCCTGATATGCATACGCAATATTTCCAAAATACGTGGATAACAGACGATTATCAATCGCCAGCTTACTTGTCAACGCAAAAATTGCCACACCAGCAACAATCAGCGGAATATTCAGCCAGTAGCGCATCTTTCCCTGAAATTTCCAGCCTTTTCGGAACATCCAGATGAAAAATAACAGCAGGACACCAAGCCCGACCAGTACGGCAACCACCAGTCCCGGGGACAGATACTTGTTCAGAATACGCATTGCGTCATTAATCAGTTTCAGATCCGGTCCGGTAAATGGAGTTACACGGTTTAACAGTAAGAATCCGTTCACGCATCCCAGAATAAACCAGAAACATCCCACGATAGTTCTGGCAAGGATTCTGTGTCTAAACAGATATACCACAAGGCTTGTGGTAAAAATTAAAAATGCATTGTATAAAAAGATCAGAGGGCTTCCTGTCATATACTGCCAGGCTTCCCGCAGCGAATGACGGGAAAGCGCCTCGATTACCAGATACAGTACACAGCACCCCAGAAACTGCAGGGGTACAGACAACAAGTTACAGATCCGAATCACCTGATTGCGGGTAGGTTTTTTCAGATTGATTTTTTTCATGTTTTTTTCTGCTCCTATCTGCTGCGTAAATACAGAAGCGCACCTGAAATCTCATCGTATTCAGATACGCCCCAAAAATCGGTTCGAAACACGCGCTACATGTTCCGAACCGATATCGCGGCAATCACCGGTGTCTCATGTAATTGCATGGACTTTGACTCGTTGCTCGCATAACTTACCGCAGCTGTGCCAGTCTTTCTTTTACCTGTTCCATCATCTGTGTGTATTTTTCCAGCTTTCCTTTTTCCTCATCAATCTTGGCCTGTGGGGCTTTGCTGATGAAACGTTCGTTACTCAGCATACCGTTGACACGGGCCAATTCTTTTTCCAGACGTCCTTCCTCTTTTTCCAGACGCTGGATCTCTTTTTCAATATCCACCAGTTCTGCAAACGGAATATAGATTACCGCCTGCGGAATTACTGCAGATACTGCATCGTCTGCGATACCGCTCTTATCAGACTGTACCAGGACTTCACTTGCGGATGCCAGTGTTGCAAAGAAGATTTTACCCTTTTCAAAGGTTTCTCTTACAGATGCATCTTCTGCCACTACATATACGGTAGCTTTTTTGCTCGGCGGAACATTCATCTCGGTACGTACGCCACGGATGCTTCTGACTGCCTCTTTAATCATCTCAACATCTTTTTCATCCTGTTTGAAATCCCACTCTTTTTTCCATTCCGGCCAGGAAGCGATCATAATGGATTCTTCTTCCGGATTCAGAGTACAGTAAATTTCTTCTGTGATAAACGGCATGTACGGATGCAGCAGTTTCAGTGCACCGCCAAGAACCGTTTTCAGTGTCCACAGTGCTGCTGCCTTTGTGGTATCCCCATCGTTATAAAGACGCGGTTTTACCATCTCGATGTACCAGTCACAGAATTCTTCCCAGATAAAGTCATATACTTTCTGTACCGCAATACCCAGTTCAAATTTTTCCATGTTATCGGTAACGTCTTTTGCCACATCATTGAACTTGCACAGAATCCACTTATCTGCAGCCGTCAGGTTTGCAAGATCCATAGAAGACGGAACTTCCGCTTTTTCGAGGTTCATCATGATAAAACGGGAAGCGTTCCATACTTTGTTTGCAAAGTTTCTGCTGGACTCTACACGCTCCCAGTAAAAACGCATATCGTTACCAGGTGCATTACCGGTCATTAATGTAAGACGCAGGGCATCCGCGCCGTACTTGTCGATGACTTCCAGCGGATCGATACCGTTACCCAGAGATTTACTCATCTTTCTTCCCTGTGAATCTCTTACCAGACCGTGGATCAGTACGTGATGGAAAGGTGCTTTCCCAGTCTGTTCCAGAGCGGAGAATACCATACGGATAACCCAGAAGAAAATGATATCGTATCCGGTTACCAGTACATCTGTCGGATAGAAATATTCCATCTCTTCGGTATTGTCCGGCCAGCCCAGTGTGGAAAATGGCCACAATGCGGAGGAAAACCAGGTATCCAGAGTATCTTCATCCTGATGGAAATGATTTTTTCCACATTTCGGGCAGATCTTCGGCATCTCTTTTGCCACTACGGTCTCACCGCAGTCATCACAGTAATAAGCCGGGATTCTGTGTCCCCACCATAACTGACGGGAGATACACCAGTCACGGATGTTTTCCAGCCAGTGCAGATAAGTCTTATCAAAACGTTCCGGAACAAACTGAAGATCGCCGTCTTTCAAAGTGTCAATAGCTGCTTTTGCCATCTCGTCCATCTTTACAAACCACTGTGGTTTGATCATCGGCTCTACGGTTGTCTTACATCTGTCGTGGGTTCCTACGTTGTGAACGTGATCCACTACTTTTACAAGAAGGCCAAGCTTCTCGAGATCCTCTACCATGGCTTTTCTTGCCTCGTAGCGGTCCATGCCGGCGTATTTGCCGCACTTGTTGTTCATGGTTCCGTCATCGTTTAAGATGTTGATCTCTTCGAGGTTGTGGCGTTTTCCTACCTCAAAATCGTTCGGGTCGTGTGCCGGTGTGATCTTTACGCAACCGGTTCCGAACTCCTTGTCTACATAAGAGTCTGCAATTACCGGAATCTCACGGTCCGTCATTGGAAGCTTTAATGTCTTTCCAATAATATCCTGATAGCGCTCGTCATCCGGATTGACTGCCACTGCAGTATCACCGAACAAGGTCTCCGGACGTGTGGTAGCGATCTCTACAAATCGTCCCTCTTCTCCTACTACCGGATAATTGATATGCCAGAAAAAGCCATCCTGTTCCTCATGCTCCACTTCCGCATCGGAAATAGAAGTCTTACATACCGGACACCAGTTAACGATACGGGATCCCTTATAAATCCATCCCTTCTTATATAACTTGGTAAATACTTCCTGTACTGCATGAGAGCATCCCTCATCCATGGTAAAACGCTCACGCTGCCAGTCTGCGGAAGAACCAAGCTTACGCAGCTGCTTTACGATACGTCCGCCGTACTCTTTTCTCCACTCCCAGCATTTTTCCAGGAACTCTTCACGTGTCAGGTCTGCCTTGTTGATTCCCTGCTCCTTCAGACTCTGGATTACCTTAACTTCTGTTGCAATCGAAGCATGGTCTGTACCAGGCTGCCATAACGCATTGTAGCCCTGCATTCTCTTATAACGAATAAGAATATCCTGCATGGTATTGTCCAGTGCATGGCCCATATGGAGCTGACCAGTAATATTTGGTGGTGGCATTACAATTGTAAAAGGCTTTTTGCTGCGATCTACTTCTGCATGAAAATAGCCGTTGTCCTCCCACTTCTTATAGAGACGATCCTCAATATCTTTTGGATCATAAGTCTTGCTTAATTCTTTGCTCATGATATCTTCCTTTCCTTAATAAATGGTCAATGATGCATCTAAGATGCATCACATTTGTTAGAACATCGTCCCATGATAGTTTGCCTTCGGCAAAGGGACGACGCTGCATGATGCATCTAAGATGCATCACATAAAAAGCCCTTTGTACAGAAAAAGATTTCTGTAC
>ERZ779820.1716-NODE-1716-length-13217-cov-3.504711_pt1 | contig 13217 bp, 9 predicted proteins | sample MGYA00511563_ERZ779820 | MGnify/ENA primary metagenome ERZ779820 (study PRJEB29588, sample SAMEA1964852) | human gut metagenome | biome: human gut; feature: human-associated habitat; material: faeces | place: Denmark | collected 2008/2010 ...
GTCCAAACTTCCATATTTCCCTGGTAGTAGATGTATCCCCTAACTGCGACTGCCATGGTGAAAATGACGTTCCGATCCTTCCAAATATTGGAATGTTCGCCTCCTTCGACCCGCTGGCACTGGATCAGGCCTGCGTAGACGCCTGCCTCAAAGCCACCCCAATGCCAGGAAGCCAGCTTGCAAAGAACATGGCAAAGAAAAGCTTCGTAGACCACCACGATCACTTCTGCAACTCTACTCCAGAGTCTGAGTGGAGAAGCTGCCTGGAACATGCAGAAAAGATTGGGCTTGGTTCAAGAAAGTATGAATTGATCGTTATGTAAATACAGTTATGAAAAACCGCCCGGACTTGATTGGTCCGGGCGGTTTTTTCATATGACCTTATATAAAAACTTATACGATCTTTTATCGCTTTTTCAGATATACTTACGCATCTGCCTCACTGGAAAATCTAGCTGCCTGCTCTGCGATCAGCTCCTTATCTTCAAAGTAGTTGATCTTCATAGCGCGCTTCATCTCTGCAAGGGTCTGTGCTGCTTTCTTTTCTGCCTTGATGCTTCCCTCTTCCAGGATCTTGTATACAGCTGGAATGTCTTTTGCGATCTCTTTTCTGCGTTCTCTGATCGGGCGGAGTTCATCCTGGATCACGTTGTTTAAGAACTTCTTAACCTTAACGTCTCCAAGTCCGCCTCTCATATAATGAGCCTTTAATTCATCCAGGTTCTTGTAATCTGGCAGATATTTTTCAAAGTGCTCATCACGGCAGAATGCATCCAGATAGATAAATACTGGATTTCCTTCTACCTGTCCCGGATCCTGAACGCGCAGGTGGTTCGGGTCTGTGAACATGGACATGATCTTCTTCTTGATTTCTTCTTCGGAGTCGGACAGATAGATGCAGTTTCCTAAGGACTTGCTCATTTTTGCCTTTCCGTCGATACCTGGCAGACGCAGACATGCTTTATTGTCTGGAAGCAGGATCTCAGGCTCTACCAGATTGCCGCCGTATACGGTATTAAACTTGTGAACGATCTCACGAGTCTGCTCGATCATTGGAGCCTGGTCTTCACCAACCGGAACGGTGGTTGCCTTAAATGCAGTAATATCTGCTGCCTGGCTGATCGGGTAGGTAAAGAAACCAACTGGGATGCTGGTCTCGAAATTACGCATCTGGATCTCGGTTTTTACAGTAGGATTACGCTGTAATCTGGATACAGTTACCAGATCCATATAGTAGAAAGTCATCTCGCAAAGCTCCGGTACCTGGGACTGGATAAATAAAGTAGATTTTGCAGGATCCAGACCACAAGCCAGATAGTCTAATGCTACCTCAATGATGTTCTGACGTACTTTTTCAGGGTTATCTGCATTATCTGTAAGAGCCTGTGCATCTGCGATCATGATGTAGATCTCATCAAACTGACCGGAATTCTGAAGCTCTACTCTTCTCTTTAAAGAACCTACATAATGTCCTACATGAAGGCGTCCGGTTGGACGGTCGCCGGTTAATATGATCTTTCCCATTGTATTTTATCCTCTCGTTATATAATTGTTACAGTTATATGAATTAGCATACCCCAAAGCCACTTTTCTGTCAAGAATTTGACTCCGCTGTCTCCAATCCTTCTCCTTTTAATACCTTCTTAAAAGCAGCAGGCAAAGGAGCGATAAACTCTTTTCCTGACAGATAATCCAGAGGCTGTGCCAGCTTTTCCGGCATGACAAGTTTCCAGGAATGTAAAAGCTGGGAGCGCACTTTATATTTCTTCTGGATCTGCTCATTCAACTTTGGATCTCCATACTTAAAATCTCCTAAAATAGGATGGCCAATAGAAGCCAGATGGGCACGGATCTGATGGCTGCGCCCAGTGATCAGAGTGACCCGTAAAAGTGTTGCTGTATCACTGCTCTTTACAGGCACGTATTCCGTCATAATAGGAACACTGCCTTCCACTTCTAACGGATAGATCTGCACCGTATTTTGGGCTTCATCTTTCTTTAAGAAACCGGCGATCATCTGGGGCTTATCGATCTTGCCTTTGACGATACACTGATAATATTTATGGATGCTCCTGTCTTTTAAGACCCCGTTCATAATCTGAAGTCCGGCTAAAGAAGTTCCGGCAACTACCAGACCACTGGTATTGCGATCCAGACGGTTGCAGATCGAAGGCCGGAACGTGCGCAGCTGGCTTACCGGAAGATGCCCGGAGTCAATGAGATAATTTAAAATGTGCTCATTTAGGGAAACATCCCCTTCTTTTGCTTTCTGTGAAAGCATTCCGGAAGGTTTATTTACGATCAAAACATTTTTATCTTCGTATACGATAGATAACTCCTGTTTTTTCTTCCTGTTTCCATTTTCCCCGTTTTTCCCGGCTTTTCCCGAATTTCTGTCTTTTTCTTTTCCTAATGCTGCCAGTTCTGGAAGAGGCGCCGAAAACTTTTCAATGGTCTCATCTGCCAGAAACAGACTGATCTCATCCCCTTCTTCCACCCGTTCAGAACCATCACACTTCTTTCCATTTAAGGTAATGTTTTTCTTTCGCATCATCTTATAAAGAAAGCCTTTTCCTGCCTGGCTTAAATATTTGGACAGCAGCTTATCCAGCCTCTGTCCTGCCTCATTGGAGGCCACTTTCAGTTTCTGCATTTTACCAACGATCCTTTCCCGGTAAGTACTCTATCTTTTCCATCATATCTAAGATCAGGCTGTGTGGAAACACTTTTGCAAGGATCCAGAATGCATTCATAAAAAGCCCATAGACAGAAATTTCTCTTCCTGCAATGCTGTCCCGGATTGCTTTTGCCACAACCTTTCCCGGTGCTGCCATAACCAGTTTTTTGTATAATGGAATTTCACCTGTTGTCTGTGCAATATCAAAAAATTCTGTGCGCACCGGTCCCGGGCAAATGGCAGTTACAAATATCTTTCTGCCCTTTAATTCCCTGTTTAATGCCCGGCTGTAGCTTAACACATAGGCCTTTGAAGCTGCATATACTGCAAAGCCCGGCTGGGGCAGAAAGGCTGCACTGGAAGCAAACTGCAGGATGCGGCTGTTCTGAGGCATAAAAGGAAGGACCATGGTGGTAACAGCTGTCAGCGCAGTACAGTTTACCTGCACCATTCCTGACTGGTCTTTTTCAGGCAGATCACATACATTTCCGATCTTTCCAAAACCAGCTGCATTTACCAGAAATTTCACCTGGGGTTTCAAGCGTTCTAACTCAGCTTTTAAGATCTCCCGTTCTTTTTCCTGACTCAGATCCAGAACAAATTTGCGCACCGGAATATTTACTTTTTCTTCCAGTTTTACCAGGCGCTCTTTTCGTCTTCCCACTGCCCAGATCTCATCCAGTCCTGGAAACTGCTCCCATAAGCGGATGGCGCATTCCCAGCCCATTCCAGAAGATGCTCCTGTTATAACAGCAATTTTCATTGTCAGTTTCCTTTCTTTTTATGAACGTTTCGGATGCCTTTTTTCTTACCTGCAGTTTTCGCTGCATTCATCTTGCTTCCTGACAGCTTTTCCATATTTCTGCCGCTTGCGCCTGTATTTCTTCCACCAGTATTTTTTCCTGCTGTATTCCTGTTATTTCCATTCCTGCTGTTTTCATTCCTGCCAACCGCATTCTTGCCGCCGGAAACTCCCCCATGTCCACGAAACTCTTTCTCATCATGAGCGCTCTTATCAAAATTCCTTGGCTTGATCAGACATTTCTTATCAAAGCCGATCAGATCCGTTCTTCCGGCAATCTTAAGAGCCTCTGCCACCAGGTCATAATTTTTCGGGTTCCGGTACTGGATCAGCGCTCTCTGCATAGCCTTCTCATGAGGATTAACAGGCACATACACCTTTTCCATGGTACGGCAGTCATATCCTGTATAATACATGCAGGTGGAAATGGTTGACGGTGTCGGATAAAAGTCCTGTACCTGCTCCGGCATGTAGCCCAGATCTCTTAAATACTCCGCCAGCTCCACCGCCTCTTTCATAGAAGAACCTGGATGGGAAGACATCAGATAAGGCACCAGATACTGGTCCTTTCCCAGCTTCTCATTCATCTGCTTGTATTCTTTTACAAACTCTCTGTATACACTGTTTTTCGGCTTGCCCATGCGCATGAGCACCTTATCTGCCACATGCTCCGGCGCAACTTTCAGCTGGCCGCTTACATGGTATTCGCAAAGTTCCCGTAAAAACTTCTTTCCCGGGTCCTTTAACAGATAGTCAAAACGGATACCGGAACGGATGAATACTTTCTTTACCTTTGGGATCGCACGCAGCTTTCTTAAGAGTGAAATATAATCACTGTGGTCCGCACGCAGGTTCTTACATGGTTCAGGGAACAGACACTGCTTATTAGGGCAGGCACCCTTAGTCAGCTGTTTTTCGCAGGCAGGGAAACGGAAATTGGCAGTAGGTCCGCCAACATCATGGATATATCCCTTAAAATCAGGCTCTTCTGTAAGAAGTTTTGCCTCATCCACCAATGACTCATGGCTTCTTGCCTGGATGATCCTTCCCTGATGGAAAGTCAGTGCGCAGAAGCTGCATGCACCAAAACAGCCTCTGTTGCTGATTAGGCTGAATTTGATCTCACGGATAGCCGGGACGCCACCGGCTGCCTCATAAGAAGGATGATAGCTTCTCATATATGGCAGAGCATACACATCATCCATCTCATCCTGTGTCAGTGGCTTTGCAGGCGGGTTCTGTACCACATAAACTTTGCCCTCATAAGGTTCCACCAGACGTTTTCCGGAAAACGGATCTGTATTGCTGTACTGTACAAAAAAGCTTTCTGCGTACCGTTTCTTATCTTCTAACAGCTCTGTATAGTCCGGAAGCAGCTTATAATCATAAACAGACTCCAGGCTCTTTGTCTTATAAACCGTACCGTCTATAAAAGTAATATCCTTAATATCCAGTCCGCTGTCCAATGCATCTGCCAGTTCCACAATGGAATGTTCTCCCATTCCATAGGAAATAATATCTGCCTGGGCATCCAGCAAAATGGACCGCTTCATCTTATTGGACCAGTAATCATAATGAGCCAGACGGCGAAGGCTTGCCTCAATACCTCCGGCAATGATAGGCACATCTTTATAAGCAGAACGGATCAGGTTGCAGTATACCACCACTGCATAGTCCGGTCTTTTTCCCATTACCCCACCAGGAGTATAGGAGTCCTCTTTTCTGCGCTTTTTGGATACGGAATAATGGTTTACCATGGAATCCATATTTCCCGCAGACACCAAAAATCCCAGTCTTGGCCGTCCTAAGATCTGGATGCTCTTATTGTCCTTCCAGTCCGGCTGGGCAATGATCCCGACTTTATAGCCATGAGCCTCCAAAATTCGTGAAATAATGGCATGTCCAAAAGATGGATGATCTACGTAAGCGTCTCCACAGATATATACAAAGTCAAGCTGTTCGATGCCAGCTTCTTTCATATCTTCTTTACTGATCGGTAAAAATCCATGACTCATTTGTGATAACCTTTCTATCTAAAAATAAAATTTTCTGCAAAATAGCAACCTTAACATTATAACTTATTTATTCACAATTTTCAATGCAGTAATCTCTTCCTCTGTGAGCGGGCGATATTCTCCCGGCTTTAAATCATCGGTAAGCTGCAATGGCCCCATGGAAATACGTTTTAAATATAAAACCTTCTTTCCGACTGCCTCAAACATTCGTTTCACCTGATGGAATCTGCCTTCTGTAATTGCTGTATTATCCACAACGTAAGCATACATTACATCCCAGCTGTTTACTCCATGGTATGTGATCAAGTTCTGTGCATGATCAATCACGCGAAGTCCGCCCCATGTTGTATCTCCTGAATTTTTAAATGGTTTGCTCAGATCCAGATTCGGCAAATATGCTCCAAGAGAACCGTCTGGAACTTTCACATAAGCATCGGCATGTGTTGCAAAAGAACCATCAATTGTCGGCGGTGTTGCTGTTTCAATCGTAATATGCAGTTCTCTCTTACCATTTGGTTTACCAACAAATGCCCTGGATCCAATACTTGTAATCGTAGCAGGGAGTGTTACATCCTCTACCAATGTACGTTCGAATGCTGACGCTCCGATCGTCACAACACTTGGCATTGTTACTGTCTCTAATTTCTGAGCTCTTGCAAATGCACTTGCGCCAATTTCTGTCACTGCAGGAAGTTCAATACTCTCAAGTCTCGCTGTATTTGCAAATGCTCCGGCTCCAATCACTGTCACATTCGGAATGGTTACACTTTCCAGATATTTTGTATCCTTAAAAGCGCTTTCTCCAATCTCTGTAAATCCTGCCAAGGAAACTGTCTCCAGACTGGATTTTATGAATAACTCAGCCGGTAATACTGTCGTTGCGGTTCCTTCTGCACCAATCAGCTCCAGATCTCCGTCCAGATTCATTTCCAGATTTGTCAGTCTTGTCATGCTCTTCAATGTTGCAAGATCGTCCTGTGTTACTTTTCCGGACTCAATCACCAGAGATGTAACTCCTTCTGCTGTCGTATTTGCTTTTTCTACTACTTTTGCAAGAGTTTCTCCACCGAGTGACTCTCCGCCATTTACTTTTGCAGTGATATGAATCTCTTCTGCTTTTTCTCCGATCACCGGATAAACGGTCATTTCTTCTGATACAACCGTTTCTGCTGTCACCATATCACCGGAACCATCTTTCTTTGTATTCCAGCCTTTAAGTTCTTCGTTTTCTTTCAAGTTCTTCTGATCATCTTTATGCAGAGCTGCCAACTTATCTGCTGTGATCGTCTGGCCTGTTGCTACATATGCATACTGATCTGCCCATGTGCCACATTTTGCCTTATATTCCACCAAAGAAGAGCCTTCTTCTCTTAAATACAACGAATTCCAATTGATATCCTGTCTCTTCAGTACTTTCGCTACATCAGCCTTTGGATTTACCTGAGCTACATATGCAGTAAGCGCTCCCTGAGGTACTGTCACAGTAGCCGGCCGTGTCACACTAGATACACCGGTAAATGCCGCACTGTCAACAGTCGGTGGAGTTGTTGCCAAAATTGTAATTTTAGCACCGCTCTTATTTCCATTTTTACAAATTCCAAATCGAATATCTTCAATATTTTTAATCGTAGCAGGAAGTGTCAGGCGATCAAGCGCATCTGTGTATTTAAAGGATCCTTCTCCCAGTGTCTCGACTGCATTCATTGTCAGACTTTCCAAACGCTTACATCCATTAAATGCATTAGCTCCAATTGTCTTTGCACTGGACAGATCTAATGTCTCTAACCATGCTCCCAAGCCAAAAGCACTTGCTCCTACTGTAACAACATCTGGCATATGAATCGTTTCAATAGAGTCATATGCTTTTAATCCTCCATTGTAAATTTCTGTAATACCGCCCAATGTGAGTGTTGTCATATCTGCGCGGCTGCTTCCGGCACGTTTAGGTGCAAATTCAATCACTGCGGTATCTTTACTTAATACAGTTGTAGGCTGTCCATCCATTCCGATCAACTGCAGATTGTCTCCAACATTCATTTCGAATGTTTCAAGTCTTGAAATGCTCTTCAAATAAGCCAGATCTTCCTGTGTTACTTTTCCGGAATTGATTGTCAAGGAAGTCACCGCATCCACAGCTACACCAGATTTTTCAACTGCTTTTTCCAGGCTCGCACCGTCAACAGCTGTTCCGTTGATCGTTGCATTGATATGAACTTCTTCCTGAGGTTCTGAAAGTTTGATTCCATACCATGTATTCTGCTCTGCATTATATCCAGGACTTGCCTTATATGCATCTAACGCACCTTCCGGAATCACAAGTTTCAGATTATCTACGACACCTTTTGCAAATTTCAACTCACCGGCAGAAATACTCAACGACGGAGGTGTTGCGCCTAATTCCAGCGTCTTTAATGCTCCTAAATATTTAAACGCATCATCATCAAGCTCTGTAACAGCCGGAAGTTTTACTGTTTCTGTCGTACTATTGCTCATATTACCAAACAATGGATCATTCACTACTTTTAATGACGGCAGGTTTAATTCCGCCAATCCATTCACTCGGTTCAAAGCAGTAGTATGCATTTCTTCCAGACCAGGTGCTTCAAAACTGATTAAGCTTCTGCACATTCCGAATGCATTCATTCCCATTCCTTTTACATTTTTTCCAAGATATACTTTTTCTATGTTATATCCCGGATACGATGCATAAAAAGCATTCAATGGAATGGCATCTCCACTGAGTCCCCGTAATTTGACATCGTCACCAATACTGAATTCTTTCAATGTCCACTGAAGACGATTGAACTTTTTCAAATAATCAAAATCTGCATCACGAATCACACCGCTCTCAAATTTTACGCTCGTTAATTCTGTTAATTTTGATTGTTCTACAACTTCCTGAAGACTCATTCCTTTGTACTGTGTTCCGTTCAGGCTAATCGTGCATTCTGTCTCTACTTTTTCTACAGTAACGTCGATGTATGTATTATAGGTTGTATTTCCCAATTTATAATTGGCTGATACTTTTCCTTTTCCAGCACTAACTGCTGTCACAAAACCGTTCTCATCCACCTTCAGAATACTACTGTCCTGAACTCTCCATTCTACGGTTCCACCCGCTTCTTCAGCTTCCTGCGTCAACTCATATCGGAACTGCTGAGTCTCGCCTTCTTTCATCGTGGTGGTCTTACCCTCTTCCGGTAAGATTTTAATCGGATTTACCAGAGTCACTTCTTTTGTTGCAGAGTAAACATTGATTTCTCCGGCAGAAGCATATTTTCCTTCTGGATTATCATAACTTTTTACTACCGTAACTTTTACATCACTTGCATCGACTGGTTCAAATGTAATATCAGTACTTGCTCCATCTGCAGTCTCTGCAATTGTACCATTATATGCAGTCTGCCAACTGCCAGTTTCTCCATTTTTCACTTCAATTTTAATTTCTTTCCAGATTCCGGCAGCTCCTGTCTTCTTTCTAGTATATTCCACTTTTCCAATCTTATAGGTTCCGCCCAAATTCCATTCTATCGTATACGGACCTTGATGTGTGTTATAATCGGTATGCCATCCTGTATTAACATCCCCATCAAATGCCAGATTTGCCGGGCCTTCACTCCATTGCATCGGCGTATTCTCAGAGCTTGCTTTCACACTTGCTTTCATTGGTGCCTGATCCAGCTTTGTGTACTTGTAGGAAATCGCTTTTGTATCTCTCTGATCCAACTGATTATCCGGCTGCTTTGTCGGCTGTGCATTGCCATCCAGCGCAAAAGCTGTTGGCACAGAAGTCATTGTGACTGCCAGTGTCATTGCCAATGCAAGGCCTTTTTTTCCTTTCTTCATAGTATTCCTCCTTGTTTTGCCCCAAATTTATACTGCGAAAAGAATAGTTTTTCCACAATATACTTATCATTTTTATTATATTTTACCACACCCCCTATTTTCTAGTGCTTTATTGTCATTTTTATGTAATATATTGCTTTTTGTACTTTATTTTTCATAGTTTTGTACAAACTATATATTCCAGAAAACAGACAAATATGACTATTTTGATTGTTTTCATATGGTTTTTTATGGAAAATCATAAAATAATCAACAAAGTGATTGTTTTTTTATTTAAAAGGTGTATGATAATGTATATTATTTATTCTGACAAAAAGGGGGCTTTTTATGGAGTCTATTATCAACAAATTGACGGAGATTGAAATAGCCGCATCTGCCATCTCAGAGCACGCAGAACTTCAGAAATCTGTCCTGGATAAAGAATACGAAGAAAAACAAAAGCAGTTTGATCTGGAGCTGGAACAAAAAACCCAGGCTCAGCTTCAGAAGATCCGGGAATCTCTGGAAGCAGATACCCAGTCTCTTCTGAATCGTCAGGCAGATTCCAATGACAGCTGCGTACTCGCATTACAGAAGGAATACGAAAACAGACATACGTTTTACGCACAGGAAATTTTAAAACGAATCACAGAGGTGTAGCATATGGGAAACTTACTCGAATACAGTGGGATCATTACCAAGCTGCGCGCCATGGAGGCCAGACTCCTTACAGACGAACAGTTTGAAGAGATAGCGGCTCTCACCAGTGTCACCGAACTTGTTTCCTATTTAAATGCACATTCGTCTTATCAGGATGTGCTCCAGGATATGAACGAGGCAATGCTGCACAGAGGAAATATCGAAAAAGTACTGATTCTCTCGCTGTACCACGATTACACAAAGATTTACTGTTTCTGCGGTCCGAAACAGAGAAAGTTTTTAAAACTTTATTTAAAGCGGTATGAAGTGGATTTGATCAATTACTGTCTGCGTATTGTAATCAATCATTATCAGGAACCATTTGATCTGAATCACAAGAAACCGTTTTTTGACAAATACTCGCAGATTTCCATCGAAAAGCTGATCACCTCCAGAACAACGGACCAGCTCGTAGAAAATCTGAAAGGCACGGAGTATTACGAACCGCTGAAAAAACTAAAAGACAGTCAGTCTGTCACCCTGTTTGATTACGATCTTGCGTTGAACCTTTATTATTTTACCGCCATGTGGAAAGAGCGCAAAAAGTTTCTGAAGAAAAAAGAACTGGAACTCTTTACCAGAGACTGCGGCTCCAAGATCGATCTGCTGAATATGCAGTGGATCTACCGTTCCAAAAAGCATTTTCATCTGAAAGAAGCCGATATCTATTCACTTCTGATTCCGATCCACTATCGTGTATCCGTGGAACAGGTCAAAGCGATGGTTGAGGCATCTGATGTGGATGAATTTTTTACTCTGTTTCAGAAAACATCTTATGCAAGACATTATGATTTCGGACAGGAACTGACCATGGAACAGATGTATGAGGACTGCCTGTATCATTTGTATACAGCCGACCGAAGGCAGAATCCTTATTCGATCGCTTCGATCAATATGTATCTGTTCTTAAAAGAAGAAGAACTTCGAAAACTGACGACCGCCATGGAATGTATCCGCTATGGATTAAATCCGGGCGAGACTTTAGGATATGTTGGAGGAAAAATTTAATGATCGTAAAAATGAAATTCATCAATATATCCGGTCCAAGAAATGATATCGACCGGGTGACAGACCTCTATCTGTCCAGATATGAGATTCAGCTCGAGTCTGCTCTGTCAGAACTAAAAACTGTGGATAATCTCCGCCCGTTCGTGGAAATCAATCCTTACAAGGATGCACTCGGCAAGGCAGAAGAGTTTGCAGGATATCTGGAAAACGCAGATGAGATCACCCCGGATACTTCTCTTGGTCTGGATGATATTTTTGAGCTGATTCGTACCACGAATGAGGCTTACCTGAAAATTCAGTCCAAAAAAGAAACGCTCAAAAAAGAAACAGAAACGCTTTTAAACAAGCAAAAACTGATTGAACCATTCCGTCCTCTGGATGGAGAACTGGATCGGATTTTGCACTACAAATACATCAATTATCGATTTGGACGGATTCCGGTTGAACAATATGGCCGTCTGGAGAAGTATCTGATGGATGATCTGGGAGCTATTTTTGTCAAAGGAGAACAGGATGAAAGCTATCTCTATGGTGTCTATTTTGTTTCACCCGGAGAAGCTCAAAAAGTAGATGCTGTATTCCGCTCTCTGCATTTTGAGAAAATCACCATCCCCGATGAATATACAGGAACACCGGCAGATGCCTATCAAAAGCTGAACCGACAGATCACAGAGGTTTCCCGCAAGATCAATGATCTCAATCAGGAAGCCGCTGATATGCTTGCTCAAAAAGCACCACAGATCGTCGCATCAAAACAACGGCTGGAAGAACTTGCACACAATTTTGATGTCCGGAAAATGGCTGCCCGCATGGAGGATCAGAAAGAAGATTACTATATTCTCTGTGGCTGGATGTCAGAAGATGATGTCACACGCTTTATGGAAGAAGTCAAAGACGATGATAAAGTATTTGTTGTCGTGGAAGAAGATCGGAATACTTACTTTGGAGAACCTCCGGTCAAGCTGCAGAATCCAAAGCTGTTCAAACCATTTGAAATGTTTATTGGCATGTATGGACTTCCCGCCCACAACGAGATCGACCCGACCATCTTTGTTGCCATCACATACTCTTTTATTTTCGGAGTCATGTTCGGGGACGTGGGGCAGGGACTGCTCCTGTTGATCGGAGGTTTTTTGGTCTATCACTTTAAGAAAAAACCACTGGCCGGAATCATTGCCTGTGCAGGTGTATTTTCTACCATCTTCGGACTGATGTTCGGAAGTATTTTCGGATTTGAAGATATTATAGAACCGCTTTGGCTAAGACCCATTGACCACATGACTACACTTCCGTTTATCGGAAAACTCAATACTGTATTTATCGTATCTGTAGCTTTTGGTATGGGGCTGATCATCTTTGCCATGATTCTGCACATCATCAATGCACTTCGTTCTCATGATGTGGAGAATGCATGGTTTGATGCAAACGGAATGGCAGGTCTTGTATTTTATGCATCTGCTGTTGTCACTATTGTGCTCTTTATGACAGGTCATAAAACACCTGCCGGAATCGTCCTTGCAGTTATGTTCGGCGTTCCGCTCTTGCTGATCCTGTTCAAAGAGCCTTTGACGAAAAAGATTCAAAAGCGTGCAGACAAGATGGAAGAAGGAAAAGCAATGTTCTTTGTACAGGGATTTTTCGAGATTTTCGAAACCTTGCTGAGTTACTTTTCCAACACCCTTTCTTTCGTTCGTATCGGTGCATTTGCCGTCAGCCACGCTGCCATGATGGAAGTTGTGCTGATGTTGGCCGGTGTGGAATCCGGCAATCCCAACTGGGCTGTCGTAGTCCTCGGCAATCTATTTGTATGCGGTATGGAAGGACTGATTGTAGGCATCCAGGTACTCCGTCTGGAGTATTATGAGCTGTTCAGCCGTTTCTACCATGGTACTGGCCGCGCCTTTTTGCCATATGGCAAAAAGACCGCCTGACACTAAATTGTTATCTCATTAAAAATTTCATATAAAAGGAGAGAATTATTATGACATTAGCAGTAAAAATCACTTTAGCACTGGCATTAGTTTTAAGTATTGCAGTACCTTTCGGTGCATTTGCGGCAGGAGAAAAGACCAGAGGACGTTATAAAACCGCTCTGGCAGTCAATGTTTTCCTATTCTTCGGCACTTTAATCGTGTCCAGCGTATTTATGTTCTCCGGCAATGCAATGGCAGCAGAAGCAGCCGCTGAAACC
>ERZ779820.1718-NODE-1718-length-13204-cov-3.269526_pt1 | contig 13204 bp, 9 predicted proteins | sample MGYA00511563_ERZ779820 | MGnify/ENA primary metagenome ERZ779820 (study PRJEB29588, sample SAMEA1964852) | human gut metagenome | biome: human gut; feature: human-associated habitat; material: faeces | place: Denmark | collected 2008/2010 ...
CCTCTGACTGTGTATCCTCTGGCTGTGTATCCCCTGCCAATGCTTCCTCAGCAGTATCTTCTGTAGGGAATACATTTCCTGATACCTGCTCGACTTCTACATGAAAAGAATCCTCTGTATCTCTGGCTGTGTAACTCTCCGGATAACCCTCTGGAAGCACCGATGCAATTACCGTTTCCATTTCCCGCATTTTCTCATAATTATTAAACATTGCCGCTCCTCCGGCCAGTACCAGTACTGCCAGTGCGCTGCACAAACCTCCCAATACGTTTACCGTATTTTTCTGGCTGACTGTCTGGTTTTTCTTTTCTTCCATTTTCTGCCGGAAATCGCGGATTACCGGATCCCCTCCTCCGGTTTCTACCCGTTTGTTATCTTTTCTGGAAACCATATAGTCCTGCATCATCTGGTTCCGCTCATAGTAAATGCAATGACCTTCCAGCTTATAAAATCCGTCCCTGGATGTTATGTAAATTGCCTCGTCTCCTTCCAGTCCTCCATTTAGATACATAATCTGGTTTTTCCCATTAAAATATTGGGTATGCTGTTTCCAATAGTTTAACGGGCTTAACGTACAGCCAGGCGCCCCGCATAAAAACCACCCCTGAATGGTTCTCTTGGGGAACTTGTCCTCTATGTCCTGATATGCCTGTTTCCAGGCTTCTTCTGTAAATTCTACGGTCTCTCCTTCTCGGGTTACCCCGTCCATTTCCATCGCTCCGTCTACAAAAATAAACGGCACTCCCTCATGCTCCTCCACGCTTCCCAAAAGCAGTCCTGCCCGCAGGTCTTGTCCACCTGCGGGATACAGCCGTTTTAAATACGTATTCACATAATCTTCCATATACAGACGAACCATCTGGTCTCTTTCCCCTATCTGCCGGATATTTTTCGGCAGTTTTGGGAATGGATTATACAATTCTCCCATTGCGTTTCCCCCTGTTTTCCTATTCTATCCAATTAAGAATAGCACAGAACGCCTGCGAAACTTGTCAAATTGCGGCCGCTTTCGCACATAATTTATCGACAAGAAAAATGCTTTCACTAATACAGTCTGCCAAACGCATTACAACTGCCAGACGAACGCTCTGCAGCATAAGGGGATCATAGGTTCCACATCCTCCGACGATTCCTGTAATAAAAATATCGCCTACTGCCCCCAGCTCTTTACTTACCCCAAGACCTGGCTTTAACGCCCCCCGCCCCAATGTTACATATCCTACATGATCGGATTTTCCTACGGAAGCGTCAATTGCTACAATGGTGTGTTCCGGATAACTTTCCTTTAAAAAATGCATATATTCCTCCAGATTCATGGCATGAACCGGCCGTTCTAACGTGCCAAACACCTGAAAATCCCTACTGTGCCGCCCGTTCAGTTTATAACCGATAAGAGGTCCCAGACTGTCTCCTGTAGAACGGTCTGTACCAATGCACAAAAATACAACGCCCTTTTTTCCTTTATGCAGTTCATCTAAAATCATCTCATACAGCTGTGCTGCCAGCGCTCCAGCGTCAAATCCCCGATGGGTATCATAATAATATAGTTCCTGCTGCCCTCTGACAGCCATTCTCTCCCAAAATTTCATTTTTTACCGCCTTATTTGTCCATTTATTTTCATTATAGGCAGCGGTAAGGGGTTTTATGCAAACAGTTTGCAGAGAAACGGACTCTCTCTGCAGCGCCCATTTCCATCGGCAGGAGCATGAACGCATGGTAGAAATGCTTGGACTAACGGAAGATTATATTTCCTTTTTCCTTCCAGGACACAAAAAAAAGCGAACACAATCCTTCATCAATAATTCCTGATAAATAGCCAAAATGGGAGCTATTTAGCAACTTTACCAAATAGCTCCCATCTGTTATCGGACTTCCATCCAATCGGAAGTGATTATCATTATTTATTTAACAGTTCCTCTGGCACCTGTACGTCTGCCTTTAATGCTCCCAGTACTCCTTCTGTTGTATCGTTGAAGTAGTACCACTGTCCGCCAATCTTATTCCAGCCGGTATACATTCTTCCAAATGTACCGTCATGCAGGTCGTGAAGATAATATTTTAATCCCTTATCCTCAAACCAGCCGGAAATCAGATATCCTGCATCATTAAAGTAGTACCAGTCGATCTTGTTTTCCCATTTCAAGGAATACCAGCCGCTCTTTGCATAGGTTCCATTGTTAAATGAATACCACCAGCCAGTGGAATCCTGAATCCAGCGTCCATTTTCTAACTGTTTAGAAGAAGAGGAAGAGCTGCTTCCGCCGCTGCTGGAACCGCCGCCTGAGGAGCTTCCACTTCCGCCGCTGCCTGAACCGCCTCCTGCGTAGGAAACAGCCAGTTCAACGTTCTTGGTTTCTCCAAATACAACTGTTACATCTGCAAACTCTTTGTCTAATTTGTATCCGCTTGGAACCTGTAACGTTACGTTTTCAGCTGTAAAGGTATAGGAATCGCCCTTCTTGCCAGCAGCCGTAATATCCTGAGCGGAAATTTCCTTGTTATTGTAAACATAAGAAATGTGTAAAACAGCATCTGCCATCTCTACCGGAACATCTGGATTAGAAATTGCCTTTACTGCAACTTCTACAGAAAGAGTTTCTCCGTATTTTACCGTTACATCTGCAAAATCCGCAGCAAGCTCATAGCCTTCTGGAATGGTTAACGCATCTGCAGTAAATGTATGGTCTTTGCCGGCTTCACCAACAGCAGTTACCTTCTCTCTGCCAACTTCAGCATTACCATCTTTATAAACAACATCCAGAGTTGCGGTCTTTTCCTCTACCTCTGGAGTCTCGCTGGTTTTACGAACAGCTGCATAAACATAACCGTCACGGATTTCCAGGTCACCAGCAAGAACTAACTCGTAGCCTTCTGGTACAAGTCCTGCAATATCTCCGGTGTTTACATAGGTTGCATCCTTTTCTACTTCAAACTCTACCTCTGCTACCTGCTTCTCTGCAGTCTCATCGTAGAAGTTCAGTTTTATATTCTTAACTGCTGCTTTGCGGACAACTGCATAAACATAACCATCGTTTACTGCCAGATCACCTGATGCTACCAGTTCGTAACCTTCTGGTACAAGATCTGCGAATGCATTGGTATTAACGTATGTGGTTCCTTCTGCTACCTCGATCTTCTCTTCAGCGATCTGTCTGCCTTCTTCTTCGCTGTAGAAGTTGATTGTTACAGTTTCTGTCTTTGCTTCTGCTTTGCGGACAACTGCATAAACATAACCATCGTTTACTGCCAGATCACCTGATGCTACCAGTTCGTAACCTTCTGGTACAAGATCTGCGAATGCATTGGTATTAACGTATGTGGTTCCTTCTGCTACCTCGATCTTCTCTTCAGCGATCTGTCTGCCTTCTTCTTCGCTGTAGAAGTTGATTGTTACAGTTTCTGTCTTTGCTTCTGCTTTGCGGACAACTGCATAGATATAGCCACCATTTATTTCCAGATCGCCTGATGATACCAATTCGTAGCCTTCTGGTACAAGGTCTGCAAATTCATTGGTGTTAATATATTTGGTTCCTGCCTCTACTTCAATGCTCTCTTCGGCAATCTGTCTGCCTTCTTCTTCGCTGTAGAAGTTAATTGTTACATCATCCCACTTCTTAACAACTTCAACTTCTAACTCAGAACTAAAGGCATTTCCGGTAAGAGTAAACCACTCAGTCGTGTCATCAGCCAGTTTATAATTTGAATTCAAATGTTTTTCCAGTTCATCTCTATGCACCTTGTTTACTGAAGGAGTTTCTTTATAGTGGTATCCACCAACAAATTCTCCGTCACATACAAATGTAATTGTTACTTCTTTGCTGTTAGCTACTTCAACCGGAGTCTCAGTTTCCTTTGCTTCCGTAAATTTCGATGCTGCTTCGGTCTCTACCTCGGTCTCTTCTACCGCTTCGGTCTCTGCCTCGGTTTCCTCTTCTGCTTCTGTCTCTGCCTCGGTTTCTTCTTCTGCTTCCGTTTCTGCCTCGGTTTCTTCTTCTGCTTCCGTTTCTGCCTCAGTTTCCTCTTCTGCTTCGGTCTCTTCTAGCTTTTCAGCCTCAGACTCTTGTTCTTCCTTTTCCTCATAATCCTCAATAATAGAAGAAACATCTGGGGAAGCCATTGCCATAGAAGCATTGCTGCATAAAAGAGAGCCAACCGTAATTGCAGTAATCACTCTAACGCCTAATTTCTTCTTGTACATAAATGCACATTTCCTCCTTTTAAATAATCAAAATTTCCTTATTCAATTGTCATTTTAGAAAATTTCTATTTTTAATTAACGTCTATTCACCGCCCCCTATACCATTTTCAAAAATTACAATTTGATCTTTTTTAAATAGCAGAAATGTTTGACTACATAATATTCCTTATGTAGTCAACACGGTTATATACTTGATTTTACTTATATATAACCGTTAAAAATCTAAAATTTCTTCTATTTCCTAAATTATACCATTGGTGGTATTTTTTTACAAGGCAATATCCGACAATTTCCTTACACTTTTCCTATATTTAACGGGGGTTTTAAGGTCCTATGAAAGAGGTTATTGTTTTCCAAATTAAGTTTAAAATTGTATCAAAATATCGAAAATCGCTTTGATTTTTGGATAAATATAGGCAATTATATAACAATTATGAACATAGTCCTATTATTTTAAAGACTTTCACGTTACAGTAATTGCTCTTTTTAATCGTTTCCAATGTTTGACTACATAAGGAATATTATGTAGTCAATTTATTTTTTCCAAAAAGCCAGAAAAAAATAGGCTTCGTCTATGCCCCTTGCCCCTCAAAGTTTATGCTTGTCTTCATTATGGTATGCATTTTTATCAGCCGTTTTCTCTCGTTGCAAAGCATTGCCTCATTCCTACACACCTTTCTTTTTAATATCATTCCATCTCAAACAAAGCCGGAAATTTCTCCTAATTCATCGGAGCAAGCAAAAAAAGAGGAAGGTCCCTGACCTTCCTCTCAAAATTGCCTATTTCATTATACAGCCTGACTTGTCTCTGAGTTTTCCAGCAATGTCGTTGTATACTTGTCTAAAATCACACTCTGGATCATATCTCTGGTTGCGGAGTTAATCGGATGCGCAATATCCCGATATTCTCCGTCTGCTGCCTTACGGCTGGGCATTGCGATAAACAAGCCCTTCTCACCTTCAATTACCTTAATGTCGTGAATGACAAATTCGTTGTCCAGCGTGATGGAAACTATTGCTTTCATCTTCCCTTCTTTTTCGATTCGTCTCACTCTTACATCTGTAATCTGCATAGCTGCAACCCCTCCATCATTCTCTTATTGCCCTTACGGTCTTGTATCTCTGCCTGCAGCGCCCCCGCGCCCTTCGCAGGCTTTATTACTTGCATCGGCTTTTTGACTTCGTTCCCCTGGTATCATCATATCGTGTATCGTTCATTTTTCTCCACAACAATCTTGATGTTATCCGGCGTTCCGATATGGGTCGTGTTAGCGCGGATGGTATCCCTGCTTTCCACAATACAGTTTTCAATTACCGTATTGTCCCCGATATAAACGTCATTCAGAATGATGGAATTTTTAATGATACAGTTATTTCCGATATATGCCTGCTTGAACAGAATAGAATTCTCTACCGTACCATTCAAAATACATCCGCTGGAAACCAGGCTGTTTTTTACCTTTGCTCCTGGATTGTACTTTGCCGGAGGCATATCGTCAATCTTAGAATATACGTCTGGATATTGCCTGAAGAAATAATCTCTGACTTCTGGTTTTAAGAAGTCCATATTCGTCTTATAGTAAGAGTCTACAGAAGCGATATTACTCCAATAAGTATCCATCTTGTATGCATAAATCCGCTTTAAGTTCTTATAACGGACTAAAATGTCCTTTACAAAGTCATAGCGGTCTTCTGCCGCACAACGCTCAATCAGTTCAATCAACTGACGTCTGCGGATCACATAAATACCGCAGGAAATCGTATTGGCATCGGAAACCATAGGCTTTTCTTCAAAGTCTACGATTCTTCCGTCATCATTAATCTTTACGCAGCCGAAACGGGTAACATCCTCGTTTTCAGACATCCGTTTACAAACAACTGTAATGTCTGCTTTCTTCTCAATATGATATTCCAGAACCTTATTATAATCCATCTTGTAAATACCGTCTCCGGATGCAATAACGACATACGGTTCGTGACTGTTCTTTAAGAAAGACAGGTTCTGATACAATGCGTCTGCTGTTCCCCGATACCAGTCGCTGCTGTCAGCAGTAATCGTAGGGGTAAATACGAACAGGCCGCCCTGTTTTCTGCCAAAATCCCACCATTTAGAAGAACTTAAATGCAGGTTTAAGGAGCGTGAATTATACTGGGTAAATACGGCCACATTCTGAATGTGGGAATTGGTCATGTTGCTCAGCACAAAATCGATGCTGCGGTAACTTCCTGCCACTGGCATTGCCGCAATCGCTCTCTTGTTGGAAAGCTCTCTCATCCGTTTGCTGTTGCCGCCTGCTAAAACGATACCGATTGCTCTCATCTTATGCCACCTGCCTTTATTATGTAATCTCCGCTTGCCAGTTCTCCGTCAGGATAATCCTCCGGCTCGGTAACGCCGGAAATCGCGGTATTTTTGCCAATCTTTACTCCATCTGGAATAACAGAATGCTCGCCGATTGTTACCAGATCGAACTGATAAACCTTCGGGTCATATTTGCTGGGCGCGTACTCGCCTACGCCAAGCTCTGTCTGTTTGCCAACCGTTACGTCTTCTGCAATAATTGCTTTGTTGATAACTGCGCCTTCCTCAATCCTGCTGTTCTGCATAATAATGGAATCGCGAATCACAGCGCCCTTTCCAATCGTAACACCGGCTCCAATTACAGAATTATAGACTTCTCCATAAACTTCTGTTCCCTCGCCGATAATGCTTCTCTCGATTACTGCATCAGAAGCCACATACTGCGGAGGAATAATTTCACTTCTGGTATATACTTTCCAGTATTCTTCATATAAGTTGAATTCTGGAATAATATCGATCAGCTCCATGTTGGCTTCCCAATAGGAACCTAACGTTCCCACATCTTTCCAATAGCCATTATAGTCATAGGCAAAAATCCGGTCTCCCTTGCCATGACAGTATGGAATAATGTGCTTTCCAAAGTCGCAGCCAGGCTCGTCCTTCATCTTAATCAGGGCGTCCCTGAGTACCGGCCATGAGAAAATGTAGATACCCATCGAAGCCAGATTGCTTCTGGGAACTGCAGGTTTCTCTTCGAACTCTGTAATCCGGTTGCTCTCATCTGTTACAACGATGCCAAACCGGCTGGCTTCCTCAATGGGAACCGGCATAGCCGCAATGGTAATATCAGCATTATTTGCCTTGTGATAATCCAACATAACTTCATAATCCATCTTGTAAATATGATCGCCGGAAAGAATCAGCACGTAATCTGGATTATAAGTTTCCATATATTCCAGATTCTGATAAATCGCATTTGCAGTACCGGTGTACCAATCGCTGCCCTTGCTTCTCTCATAGGGCGGAAGAACTGTAACGCCTCCCACGTTTCTATCTAAATCCCACGGAATACCGATTCCAATATGGGAATTTAAACGCAATGGCTGATACTGGGTTAAAACGCCTACAGTGTCAACGCCGGAATTGATACAGTTGCTGAGCGGGAAGTCAATAATGCGGTATTTTCCCCCGAATGATACCGCAGGTTTTGCTACCTTCTGGGTCAAAACCCCCAGGCGGCTTCCCTGTCCGCCAGCTAAAAGCATAGCTATCATTTCTTTTTTAATCACGTTATCACCTCTTGCTGTTATATTTAATCGTGTGTCCATTATAGCATAGTTTTCATAAATAGTGAACAAATTGCAGGTTTTTTTATTGTACTTTTTGTGCATAATCCGACATAATTTTGCGAAAATATTGATTTTTTTACATTTTAATCCTGGTTTCATTTATTTTCGCTTATCTGTTTACAAATTTCCCCTTTTTTCGCGCGTTCCCTTTGGCAGAAAATATTCAGCAAACCCTTGAATCCCCAGGGAAAATATAGTACAATCGACTTTAATATGCCAGAAATTTTCAAAACGCAGAAAAGGAGAATACTCATGGATTTAGTTACAGTAAGAGAATTATATAAAAACCGTGATGCGTATCTGGGCAAAGAAATCTCCATCGGCGGCTGGGTCCGCAGTATCCGCGATTCCAAAGCCTTCGGCTTTATCGTTGTCAGCGATGGTACCTTTTTCGAAACCCTTCAGGTCGTTTATCACGACACCATGCCTAATTTCACAGAAATTTCCAAGTTAAATGTAGGATCTGCTATTATCGTAAAGGGTACACTGGTTGCAACCCCTCAGGCAAAGCAACCATTTGAGATCCAGGCAGAGCAGATCGACGTAGAAGGCCCTTCCGCACCGGACTATCCGCTGCAGAAAAAGCGCCATTCCTTTGAATATCTGCGGACCATTTCCCATTTACGTCCCAGAACCAATACGTTCCAGGCGGTATTCCGCGTTCGTTCCCTGATCGCTTACGCCATTCACCAGTATTTCCAGGAGAGAGACTTTGTTTATGTTCACACTCCTCTGATTACCGGAAGTGACTGCGAAGGAGCCGGCGAAATGTTCCAGGTTACCACCATGGATTTAAACAACGTTCCGAAAAATGCTGACGGCACTGTAGATTTCAGCAAGGACTTCTTCAACAAGCCTACCAACCTGACCGTTTCCGGCCAGTTAAACGGCGAGACCTATGCTATGGCGTTCCGCAACATCTACACCTTTGGTCCTACTTTCCGCGCAGAAAATTCCAACACCACCCGCCATGCGGCTGAGTTCTGGATGATTGAACCGGAAATCGCGTTTGCCGATCTGGAAGATGATATGGATTTAGCAGAAGGTATGTTAAAATACATTATCAAATTCGTATTAGAGCACGCTCCGGAAGAGATGAACTTCTTTAATCAGTTTGTAGACAAGGGGCTTTTAGACCGTCTCAACGGAATCCTCAATTCCGAATTTGCCCGCGTTACCTATACAGAGGCTGTAGAAATTCTGGAAAAGAACAATGACAAATTTGATTACAAGGTATTCTGGGGATGTGATCTTCAGACAGAGCATGAGCGCTATCTGACAGAGCAGGTCTACAAGAGACCGGTATTTGTTACAGATTATCCGAAGGAGATCAAGGCATTCTACATGAAACTGAATGAGGATGGAAAGACCGTTGCAGCAGTGGATTGTCTTGTTCCGGGAATCGGCGAGATCATTGGTGGAAGCCAGCGTGAAGATGATTACGAGAAGCTGCTTGCACGTATCAATGAACTTGGGCTGAAGGAAGAAGATTACAAGTTCTATCTGGATCTGCGCAAGTATGGTTCTGCGAGACATGCTGGATTTGGACTTGGATTTGAGCGTTGCGTGATGTACCTGACAGGTATGGCAAATATCCGCGATGTCATTCCATTCCCAAGAACTGTTAATAACTGCGAATTATAATTGGCTTTTCCACATAAGATTACAGTAGAACATACGGTAGGAGGTCTTGTGTGGAAGAGAGAATGGAAAAAATCAAAGAAAATAATACAGAAAAAAGACATTCCCAGAAAAGAGCCGGAGGATATGCAATACGGTTCTTTGGCTGCTGGCTGCTTACTGTTGCGCTGGCAGTGGGAATGTTTCTTTTTTGGATTTACCTGTCTTTTGAAATGCGTTTATCAGCGGAGGTGATACGGGCAGGGCTGATGGTTTTGTATATTCTTCCTTGTTTTTTAGGGGCGAGAATGGTGCGAAGGAGCTGCCTGCCGTGGAAAATTTTCTGGGGAGCATTCTTAGGAATTGCATATTATGCACTGCTCCTTGTTTTGTCTTTTTTGTGGAGAAAAACACTGGATATTGAGCAGTTACAGCTGACGATTCCGCTGATGTGCACCTTAAGTGGTGTGGCAGGGGTGCTTCGTCTTGGCAGAAACACGAACAAATCATAGTAAAATCATGGCAAAAAGAAAGAAAAAAGCTTTGCATATTAATTATGCTGTGCTATAATAACATGGATAGACGGGTTTACACCTAAAGTAGAGAAGAAGGAGAGATTCTTATGAAGCATGTAAAGACATTAAATACAAGAAAGTTACAGAACACAATTAAAAAAGGTGGATGTGGCGAGTGCCAGACATCTTGCCAGTCAGCTTGCAAGACATCCTGCACAGTAGGAAACCAGACTTGTGAGAACTGCAAGTAAGCACTACGTGCCTGCTTGCCAATCCTGAGCCCTAATTGCGAAGCAATTATTTTATATGGGCGAAGGTTCTTGCCAACCCGAGGCATTGCGTAAGCAATTTTATATGTCGAGGGTTATCCCGTTTTAGAGAACCAAATGAATACTCATAAACGGGAGTGACGAAAATATAAATAAACGACCGCGTGCCTTGCGCGCGGTCTGTTTGTGTTAAGAGAGGAGAAATATTATAGTGGTTCATCAGTTTAAGAACAATGGCTATGATATTGTCTTGGATGTGAACTCCGGAGCAATTCATGTAGTTGACGATGTCACCTATGATGTGATCGCAATGTACGAGGAGCATACAAAAGAAGAAATTCTTGCGGCTCTTTCGGACAAGTATTCGGAGGCGGAGATAAGAGAAGCAATGGATGAGGTGGAACAGCTTCGTGAGAACGAGGAGCTGTTCACGGAGGATGTATACGAGAATCATATTATCGATTTCAAGAAGCGTCCGACGGTAGTCAAGGCGCTTTGCCTGCATATTGCACATGACTGTAACCTTGCCTGTAAATATTGCTTTGCAGAAGAAGGCGAATATCACGGCAGACGTGCACTGATGTCTTATGAGACAGGAAAACAGGCACTTGATTTTCTGATTGCCAATTCAGGCAATCGTCGTAACCTTGAGGTGGATTTCTTTGGAGGAGAACCGTTGCTGAACTTTGATGTGGTAAAGCAGCTGGTTGCTTACGGACGTGAGCAGGAGAAGCTTCATGACAAGCATTTCCGTTTTACACTCACGACGAACGGTGTTTTGCTCAATGATGACATCATGGAGTTTGCCAACAAAGAAATGGATAATGTCGTATTAAGTATTGACGGGCGTAAGGAAGTTCATGATCATATGAGACCGTTTAGAAAAGGAGCCGGAAGCTATGATCTGATCGTTCCTAAGTTTCAGAAGCTGGCAGACAGCCGGAATCAGGAGCGCTATTATGTCCGGGGAACATTTACACATTACAATACGGATTTTTCAAAGGATGTACTGCATCTTGCAGATCTTGGATTTAAGCAGATTTCGGTGGAGCCGGTTGTTGCTCAGCCGACAGATGATTATGCTTTGACAGAGGAAGATCTGCCGGTACTGTTTGAAGAATATGACAAGCTTGCTGCCGAGATGGTCAGACGAAACAAAGAAGGCAATGCATTTAACTTCTTCCATTTTATGATAGACTTAGAAGGAGGACCTTGTGTGTACAAGCGTCTTTCCGGATGTGGCTCAGGAACCGAATATCTTGCGGTAACTCCTTGGGGAGACCTGTATCCGTGCCATCAGTTTGTAGGAAACGAAGATTTCCTTCTTGGTAATGTGGACGAGGGAATCACAAAACCTGCAATCTGTAAAGATTTTAAAAATTGCAACGTCTATGCAAAAGAGGCATGTAAGAAATGTTTTGCACGATTTTACTGCAGTGGCGGCTGTGCGGCAAACTCCTATAACTTCAAAGGGAAAATCGATGATGTTTACGAAGTGGGCTGCGAGCTGGAACGTAAGCGCGTAGAGTGTGCAATCATGATAAAAGCTGCTATGGCAGAAGAAGAGGTATAAGAAGATGAAGAAAAAACAGGGAGTTCTTGTGCTGATTCTTACAGTGGTTCTGATTGGTCTGTTAGCCTTTACAACCGCTGTGGGATTCGGCCCGACCGGAACCGGGTCTGCAAAAAATATCAAGACCGGTCTGGATCTGTCCGGTGGTGTAAGTATCACATACCAGGCAAAAGGAGACGATCCGTCTCAGGAAGATATGGATGATACCGTCTATAAACTTCAGAAACGTGTGGAAGACTACAGTGAAGAAGCACAGGTATATCAGGAAGGTGATGACCGTATCACCGTAGAGATTCCTGGTGTGACCGATGCAAATAAGATTCTGGAAGATCTTGGTAAACCGGGATCTCTGGAATTCCAGGATGAAAGCGGCAACGTAGTTCTGGACGGAAGCGATATCGCAGGTGCAGACGGCGGTGTCACAGAAGATCAGACAACCGGAAGCAAACAGTATGTCGTAGAACTGACACTGACCAAAGACGGTACCACAAAATTCGCAGAGGCAACTGCAGCAAACCTGAAAAAAAGAATCTCTATCGTATATGACGGAGAAACTATCAGTTCACCGGTTGTACAAAGTGTGATCTCTGACGGTAAAGCACAGATCAGCGGACAGCAGTCCATCGAAGAAGCAAAAGAACTGGCATCTATTATCCGTATCGGTTCCCTGAAACTGGAACTGGAAGAACTTCGTTCTAACGTGGTAGGTGCACAGCTGGGACAGCAGGCAATCAAGACAAGCCTGATCGCCGGTGCCATCGGTCTGGTACTGGTCGGAATCTTTATGATTATCGTTTACGCTCTGCCGGGTGTGGTAGCTGCTTTGTCACTGGCCATCTATACCGGACTGGAACTGGTAATGCTGAATGCTTTTGACCTGACGCTGACCCTTCCGGGTATCGCAGGTATCATTCTTTCCATCGGTATGGCGGTGGATGCAAACGTTATTATCTATGCACGTATCCGTGAGGAAATTGCAGCAGGTAAGAGTGTAAGAAGCGCCATTAAGACCGGTTTCGAGAAAGCTATGTCCGCCATTGTGGACGGTAACATCACAACTCTGATCGCAGCTGCTGTTCTGGGAGCAATGGGAAGCGGAAGTGTCAAAGGATTTGCCATGACACTGGCTCTTGGTATCGTTCTTTCCATGTTTACCGCACTGGTAATTTCCAGACTGCTGGTGAATGCATTCTATGCAGTGGGACTTCGGGATGAAAAGTTCTACGGAAAACAGAAAGAAAGAAAAACCATCGATTTCCTCGGAAAGAGAAAATTATTCTTTACGATTTCTGTTATCCTGATTCTGCTTGTTCCGGTTGGAATGGGCGTGTTCCATGCAAAAGACGGAAAAGCATTGAACTACAGCCTGGAGTTCAT
>ERZ779820.1744-NODE-1744-length-13085-cov-4.152494_pt1 | contig 13085 bp, 12 predicted proteins | sample MGYA00511563_ERZ779820 | MGnify/ENA primary metagenome ERZ779820 (study PRJEB29588, sample SAMEA1964852) | human gut metagenome | biome: human gut; feature: human-associated habitat; material: faeces | place: Denmark | collected 2008/2010 ...
CAAGTAAAGAACAGCTGAAGCATAAGACCGGCGAGGAAATCGTGGATGCTGATATCGCACAGCAGATGGAGACAAAGTAATGTTAAAGGCGACAGTAAAATCTTTCATTGGAAAAATTCAGGCAAAGCGTTTTCATGTGCAAGCAGGAAAAAACGTCTACATCGGAAAGCATTGTGCCTTAAAAGGAAAACGCAATATTGTCTTAGAAAACGGTGTGACAATGCGCCCCTATGCCCAAATCTGGTCGGGGGGGGGTACGGTAAGAATCGGCAAGGGTTCCGAAAGTGGTGAGAGATGCAGGATTTCTATTGCCAATTCTCTGGAAATTGGAGAGAAAGTCCTTCTCTCGCCAAACGTGTATATAACCGACTGTGACCATGAATACCGCAATGTAGAGGTTCCGGTGATTGATCAAGGTATCGTATAAAAGGGTCAGAAAGTTTCCATTGGAGAAGGCTCTTATATTGGAATCAATGCGGTAATTGTGGGCAATGTGAAGATAGGTAAACATTGCGTGATTGGAGCCAATTCAGTGATTACTAAAGATGTGCCGGACTATTGCGTAGCAGTTGGGAGTCCGGCGAGGGTGATAAAAAATATAGCGAAAATAGAGCGAGGAAGAACAATGAAGGATATACCGCACATTATTCATTACTGTTGGTTCGGTGGAAAACCATTGCCGGAACAATATAAAAAGTATGTTGAAACATGGGAAAAAAACTTTCCGGGTTATAGAGTGATGAAATGGGATGAAAGTAACTTTCCGATTGAACAATACAGTTACGCAAAAGAAGCTATGTTGGCAGGAAAGATGGCTTTTGTAAGTGATGTTGCACGAATTCATGCTTTATACGAATACGGTGGTATCTATTTTGATACGGATGTTGAAGTGCTGAAAAACTTTTCAGAGCTCCTGAAAGAACAAGGTGCAGTTCTTGGAACTGAAGATGAGAAAAAAACAATAGGAACTGGATTTATGGCTTTCGTGCCAAAGCATGAAATATGTTCTAAAATGTTGGAATATTATAAAAATAACAGTTTTGCAGAGCAGAGCGGTACAATGTCAAACACACAGATTTTAGCACGATTATTACGAGAAAACTATGGCGTTGAACCACTGGAAAAAATACAAAAGTTTAATGATACAGTAGTGTATCCATCAAGATATTTTACAGCTTACAATGGAGTGACTGGAAGAATTGAAATTACAAAAGATACTTGTTGTGTTCATCATTTTGGCGCTTCTTGGTTAAGTCCTACACGTAGATTTAAAGATAAAATTAAAACACTTATAAACAGAATTATATAAGGTAATATGTGGAGTGTTAATATCTGAAAAAGTAAAAAGGAAAGAAGTGGTTTGATAAATGACAGAAGAACTTATTTCTGTAGTCGTTCCTATATATAAAGTTGAGAAATTTCTTCCTATTTGCATCGAGAGTATTATAAGACAGTCACACAGGAATTTGGAATTAATTTTGGTAGATGACGGCTCCCCGGATTCATGTCCATCAATTTGTGAAAAATATAAGCAGGTTGATTCAAGAATTAAAGTAATTCATAAAAAAAATGGGGGATTATCTGACGCACGAAATGCGGGATTAAAGATTGCAGAAGGGAAATGGATTACCTTTATCGACTCGGATGATTATGTAGGAATCGACTTTTTAAAAGAATTGTATAGAGTCGCTGTGGTGAATGAAACGGATATTAGTGTTTGTGATTATAGTACGGTATTGAATAATCATGGACTGGAAAAAAGAGGCACATTGGAATTAGAACTTAGCAACATAGAATGTTTAGAAAGCATGTATCATCCTAAAATCCATGGGATGGAATTTGTTGCTTGGGGAAAGCTGTATAAAACAACATTATTCGAGAAAAAAAATATTGAGTATCCAGTTGGAAAAATCCATGAAGATATATTTACAACGTACAAATTGATATATGCAGCATCTAAAATAGCGTATTCTAATTATATAGGCTATTTCTATAGGATACGTAAAGATAGTATTATGACGTCTGACTTTAATTTGAAAAGACTTGATGTACTTGATGCAAGAGCAGGAGCGTGCGATTTCTTTTTGGGAAAAGGTGAAATAAACGCATTTGAGCTTGCTCTAAATGCATATTTGAGAGATTTTATAATTCTGTATTCAGAATTATCTGAGTGCAAAGCTGATTTCAATTTAAATAAAGAAAAAAAACGGTTGATGCAAAGATATAATGCTGCATTTAAGAAATATATAAAAATGTCGAACATGGATATAAAGCATAGAATGTTTTATAAAATGTTTGCGGTGGTTCCATCAAAACTATATAGGAAGATTTTACGATAGTTGAAGGATGGATATTAATAGTGGGGGTTATATGATTAATAAGTGTGAAGTGTTTTTTAAGTTATTAATAGGAAAACGTTATTATGAATAAAAAAATAGTAATATCTCAAAAAAATGCATGGAAAGTATTGTTCTTTTTTTGTGCGATTGTAGCTCTAAATGTACCAGGAAGTATTTTTTATAATGACTATTCTGAAAGTCTTATAGTTATCTTTGGTGTGATAGAAATTGCAATTACAGGATTGATTTGTATAAAGAGCAGTAAATTGAATTCGCTTCTTGCAACAGGTATTGCAGAGTTTGTTAACCCATTTTTTGTTGTTACAGTTGTTTCATGTGTTTCAGCAGCTGTTATACATCAAACATCCAATGTTGGTGATATTACAATGTCCTTTATTAGAACCATACAGATTGCAGCTGTGTTTATAATTGCCTATAATGCAGTGAAAAAATTCGGGAAAATATCTTTAGATATATTATTGATCGCGGGATGTATTTCATATGCGACAGTTATTTTGCGTGTTATAAGTGGAGAATCGGATGTCTCACATTTAGAATCACATGGATTTATTGAAACAACTGGACTGTTGTTTATTTATTATTGTCTTAGTAAATCGTATTCGGTAAGCCAAAAGTTTGTGAGATGTTTGCTTTGTGCCGCTATTTTATTGCTTGGTGGAAAGCGAGTGGCTTGGCTTGGAATTGCATGGTCATTATTTGTCTATTTTTTATTTTTCAAAATTAAAGAAAGAAAAGATAGGATTATAAAAATAACAATGATTTCTTATTTTGCAGTGGCTTTTATTTATTTGATTTTGATAAAAAATGGTTATTTTTCATTGATATTAGCTCGTTTAGGTGTACCTGATAATATGCGCCTTAGTTTCTGGAATTTCTTTAGAGATTCATACGAATTATCACCATTTTATCTGGGAAGGGGAATTCAGTATACTGACAATAGAATGATATTGTCCTCAACCAAAGGTGCATTGAGAATTACAAATAATGTGGGTATCCATAATGATATTCTTCGGACATATATTGGTTGGGGATGCATACCATTTCTATACTATTACTATAATTTATTTGTGCTCAATTTGAAGAAAATAAAAAGAAGATTTAATAATGCAAATATATGGTTGTATTTTGCTATAGTAAGTTATTGCTTTGTGAATTATATGGTGGATTATATGATTACTTATATCCCGTTTAATTTGTGCTTGTTCACAATTGGACTATTAATTAACATTGAGAAACAATAATTCAATCCTATATTGGAAAAGAGGTGGAGATTATGAACAATAATTTGGTTTCAATTATAATCCCTGTGTATAATGTTGCTCGATATTTAGACGATTGTTTGAAAAGCGTCTTAAAGCAGACTTATAAAAACTTGGACATATTAGTGGTTGATGACGGATCGACAGATAAGAGTTTAGAAATATGTCATTCATATGCGGCTAAAGATAAACGGTTAAAGGTTATTCATCAAGAGAATGCGGGTGTAAGTGCTGCAAGAAATGCCGGCTTGAGGGTTATGACTGGAAAATATGTTCTATTTATCGATTCAGATGACAAAATTGAACATGACATGGTCGAAATTCTTGTTAAAGAAATTGAAGAGAATGAAAAAAATGATGCAGTCTTCTGTGGGTATAAGGAATTTGAAGATGAAACTGATAGAATAATCAAAGAAGTGGCTCCAAATAAATCAAAAAGAGTAGATCGAGATAATGGTGTTGCAGAAATATTTGGAGAATACTCAACCATGCTGTGGAATAAAATGTTCCGCTGTTCGATAATAGATAAGTCGGATTTATTTGATGTAACATTGAAAATCGGTGAAGATGAATTATGGATGGTAGATGTCTTAAAAAAAGCAAATAACATTATGCTAATAGGAACACCGCTCTATTATTATAGGAGCAGAGTGGAAGGGGCTTCAAAAGGTCAGGTGTTTTCAGAAGCTAAAATGACGGATTATGAATCCCAAAAGAAAGTTTTGAAAAGTATAAACGAATATGGCTCTGAAGCTTTGACACTGTATGCACAACAGAGATTGTATTATACAGGTCAAGACATAATGAAGCTGGCTTATTATGGTGGTTATTTCGATAGCTATGAAATGATTGACAATGAGATTAATGAAGCTCGAAAGGTCTGGTTTGATCATCACGCCAATAAATTAGGTAAGATCCGACGTAGACTTGTTGAAGCAATGATGCGAAAACGAGTACCGGGCAGGTTTGTAAAAATATTTGATAAATAAGGAATGGGAAAAGATGAGTAGGGTTGCGGTTATTACATTGGCGGATTTTAATAATTACGGAAATAGATTACAAAATTATGCACTTGAAAGATTGATAGTAGAAATGGGATATGAGGTTAACTCTATTGTACCGTATCGCCCTAATATCATAAAAGAAGCTGTAAAAACGGTAATAAGGAAAAAAAATGTACCTTTTACACAAAAATGGCTCCAATTAAAGAGATTGAATAATTTTCTATCCTTTGATAAAAAGTATTCTCGTACTAGTTCCATAAATAACAACGATTTTTGCACAATTCCAATAGAAGACTACGATTGCTTCATATCTGGAAGTGATCAGGTATGGAATCCTGACTGGGCTGATTATACATATGATAAAATGTTTCTGCGTTTTTGCCCAATGAATCAGCGGATATCCTATGCTGCAAGTTTTGGTGTGGACGAAATACCTGATAAATGGAAAGAAAAATACGCAGTTGGTCTTTCAGAATTTCATTATCTGTCGGTAAGGGAAAAGAATGCAGTTGAGATAGTTGAATCATTAATAGGAAAAAAATGTGAGAAAGTCCTTGATCCTACAATGCTCTTGGATAGATATATGTGGGACGAGATAAAGAAAGTTCCGAAAAAAGTACATGGAAAGAATTATATTCTTACATATTTTTTAGGAGAAAAAACGGACTCTATAAACGCAGAATTAATGAAATACTCTCAGATGTATCACTGTGATATAATTAACCTTTTAGACTTAAAGGATAATGCGTATGCTTCTGCTCCAGACGAATTCATCGGATTGATTAGCGAAGCAAAATTGATTATGACGGACTCCTTTCATGCAACAGTATTTTCTATTATGTATGAGCGACCGTTTGTTGTATATAATCGTAAGGGAATCGGAAGTAAAATGGGGGCTAGGTTGTCCTCACTATTGGAAATGTGTGGATTACTTGAAAGAAAAAGTGAGCGTATAAGAAGAGAACAACTTTTTGACTGTGATTTTACTGATGCTAAAAAAGCAATAGAACAAGAAAAAGAACACAGTATAAAGTTTTTGAAGTCAGCAGTTAAAAATTGTGTAGATAGCGTGGGGTAATATGAAAATAGAGAGAACAAAAAATGCAACCAGAAATATTATATTTGGCGTGATTTTGAAGGCTTATCAAATTGCAGTCCCTTTCTTAATGCGTACAGCCATGATCTATCTCATGGGTGTTCAGTACCTTGGATTGCATTCTCTTTTTACATCAATTCTCCAAGTCCTGAATTTAGCAGAACTCGGTGTCGGTTCCGCTATGATATATAGTATGTATAAGCCAATTGCCGAAGATGACAATGCTACAATTTGCGCACTGATGAAGTTGTATAGGACTTATTATAGAGTAATTGGACTTGTTATTGCCGTTATTGGTTGTATCTTAACGCCCTTTATTCCAACATTGATTTCAGGTGATATTCCGAATGGTCTTAATATTTATATTCTTTATCTTCTGAATCTTGGAGCAACGGTATTGTCTTATTGGCTTTATGCATATAAGAATAGTATCTTACAGGCACATCAGAGAACTGATGTTGTTAGCAAGGTTACTTTGGTAACAAGTACAATTCAGTATGCGTTGCAGTTGTTAGTCTTGTGGGCATTTAGAAACTACTACTTGTATGTTATAGTAATGCTGGCAACACAGGCTGTTACAAATATTGCTACGGCTGTAGTTGCAGATAAGTTGTATCCCCAATTTAAGCCAAAAAGTGCATTGCCTAAACATGATGTGCAAAAAATCAACAGAAGAATTCGAGATTTGTTTACTTCAAAAATCGGTGGGATTATTGTAAACTCCGCAGACACAATTGTTATATCAGCATTCCTTGGCCTGACGGCGTTAGCTGTGTATCAGAACTATTATTTTATATTAACATCAATTACAGGATTTATAACAATTGTTTTTTCAGCGGTTACGGCAGGCATTGGAAATAGTTTGGTTGTAGAGACAAAAGAAAAAAATTTTAAGGATTTAAATGTATTTACATTTATCATTTGTTGGATCTCAGGATTTTGCTCCTGCTGTTTCTTGAATCTATATCAGCCATTTATGGAATTGTGGGTAGGACAAGATTTAATGCTGAAATTTTCGGTCGTTGTCTGCTTTGTTATCTATTTCTATGTATGCGAAGTGAATCAGCTACTTAATACATATAAGGATGCCGGAGGCATCTGGCATGAAGATAGATTTAGACCGCTTGTTACAGCAATTGCCAACTTAGGTATGAACTTAGTCATGGTACAGTTCTGGGGATTATACGGTATTATTTTATCAACAGTTTTGTCAATGCTTTTAATTGGCATGCCGTGGCTTTTTCATAATTTGTTTACCACAATGTTTGAAAAGAAAGATATGAAAAAATACCTAAATTCTTTGGCATTTTATGTTTCGGTTTCAATCATTGCATGTATTGCTTCCGTTATTGTATGTGATTTTATCAATTTTGGTCTATTGGCGACACTCATCATAAGGCTTATTATCTGCCTTATTGTTCCTAATTTTATTTTTTTGATAGTGTATGTTAGAAAAATCGAATTCAAGCAGAGCATCCAACTTGTTAACAAGATGCTCCATGGAAAATTGGATTTTATTGTAAAGAAGGTGAATATGTAAATGAATCATTATTATACTGACGAAATTAATACATTAATATTGATTTCTCTGTTGAAGGCACATGGTATAAAAAAGGTTATTGCTTCGCCCGGAACCACAAATATTTCTTTTGTGGGATCGATTCAGTTTGATCCATACTTTGAAATATATTCGGCTGTTGATGAGCGCGCAGCTGCTTTTATGGCGTGTGGTTTAGCAGAGGAATCGAATGAACCTGTTGTCTTGACCTGTACTGGAGCTACAGCTTCGAGAAATTATATTCCAGGATTAACGGAGGCATATTATAGACATCTTCCTGTTTTAGCTGTCACATCAACACAGCATGGAGGAAGAATTGGTAACTATGTTGCACAGGTTATTGATCGCACCGAGCAATTCCCGGACATGGTAAAAAAGAGCTATCAGATTCCAACGGTGCATTGTGAAGAGGATAAACAGTATACGGTAACTGCCATTAATGATGCCATTCTTGAGTTATGTCATAATGAAGCTGGACCGGTTCATATTAACTTGTTTACAACATACTCTAATAATTTTGTGACGAAGGAACTTCCAAATTTTAGAGTTATCCACAGAATTATAAATAAGGATTTCCCTGAAATTCCAAAGGGAAATATTGGAGTTTTCGTAGGCGCACATGAAAAATTTACCGAAGAAGAGACAGCAGTAATTGATCGCTTCTGCAAGACCAATAATGCAGTTGTGATATGTGATCAAATTAGTAATTACCGTGGTCAATATAGGTTCCTAGCTAATTTTGTTAATAGTCAGGAAAAAGATCTGGGAACGAGAAAATTTGACTTGATTATATATATTGGTTATGTTCATGGAGCTTATCTGAATTTCACAGGAAAAGAAACATGGCGTGTTAACAGAGATGGTGTGGTAAGAGACCCTTATCGAAACCTTACTTATGTATTTGAAATGGAAGAAGGAGATTTCTTTGAACACTATATTGATGGAAGCGAAAACAATACAATAATTGAAATGTGCAATGATGCAGAACGAAAACTAAGGAAGAAAATACCCGAACTCCCATTCTCCAATATGTGGATTGCAAAGGAAACAGCTCAATATTTTCCTGAAGACTCCGTCCTTCATCTTAGTATTTTGAACACACTTCGCATCTGGAATTATTTTGAAACACCGGAAACAGTATTATGCTTCTCGAATTCTGGGGGATATGGAATCGATGGATGCCTTTCGTCCTTTATTGGCTCGGCATTAGCGAATAGGAATATTGAGCACTATATGATCATTGGCGATTTATCATTCTTCTATGACATAAATACATTGTTTAATGAACTGCCTGATAATATGCACATCATGCTGATAAACAATGGCGTTGGCACAGAATTCAAAAATTACAATCATCGAGCTTCCTATTTCGGAGAAGATGCAGACAAATTCATGGCAGCTAAAGGACATAATGGATTCAAAAATCCGGATATTGTAAAAAGCATATGTGCAGGTAGAGGTATTCGATATATGTATGCATCAGATAAAGAAGAATATCTCGCACAACGAAACAGCTGGTTAGAAAAAGGAAATGAACCTGTTTTGATAGAGATTTTTACAACAGACAAGGATGAAAGCGATGCACTGAAACTGATGAATAACATTGAAAAGGACAACTCTGTAAAAAACAAATTAAAAAGGAGTGCTTTTGGAAAATTCGTAAAAAGGATAATTCGAGGTGTGTGATATGAGTGATTTGATGACAGTAATTTATACAATAGATTTGGAAAAGGCACCTTTTATCCTTGAATGCCAGAGAAAAGGAAAGAATTGCATTTCGGCTGTTGATGCCAGATCTGCCGTTTATATGGCAACAGGCATTTGTGCACAGAATCAGTGCAAAGTAGCAGTTTGTGTGGATGCTGGTAATGCGTCAAGAAGTGCATTTTCTGGAATGACAGAAGCCTTTTACAGAAAACTTCCGGTTGCTCTGATTACAATCGGAAGGAAGCTGGATTATACAAAAGAACTCAATGACGTTGTTGTAGGGCATTATACAGCGCAGAACTATACTGATGTGTTCGATTTGATGGATAAAGAATTTCCAATGCACATTGAGCTGACAGAGGAAGTATCAAAGTTAAAAAAAATAGAATGCGATAAGTTACAACAGATTTTAAGCTCTGCTTTGGGGGAAAATGAATATCTTTATATCTCACAAGGCGTAAAAAAAGCTGATTGCAATTATTCTGGAAAGGTTGTATACGGAGGTATGCCTGGCTGCTATGAAGGTGCTTTAGCAAATGTTCTTGGTGCATCTTTGGCAAAAAGACATAAAAAGTATATCGGTCTAGTCTCTGAGGACGAACTGATTCATGATCTTAACACGTTGGGCAATATTAATATCAATGATTTGATAAGCTTCATCATTGTGGGAAACAAAAAGAATAATTTGCTTATGGATTCTGCAACTGCATTGCAGTTTGAAGTAATCCATGTAAAAGAAAGCCAAATAAGTGATAGCGAAATTCGGAGTGCCTGTTTAAACAGTAGAAAGACTCTTCTGATAGTCTATAAGGAGGAGTGAATGATGAATATACTGGTTTTAGGTGGAACAGGTGCAATGGGGGTTCCTCTTGTTGAGTTGCTGTCTCAGAGAGGCGATAATGTATATGTGACAACAAGATCCCAGAAGAAAAACCATGAAAATGTTACCTATATATGCGGGAACGCCAAGGAACAGGCATTTTTTGAAAAGCTGATGACAAAAAATTATGATGCAATTGTTGACTTTATGGTTTATGGAACAGAGGAATTGCATCAAAGGCTGAAATGTTTGCTAGAACGTACAACGCAATATGTATTTTTTAGTTCTTCTAGGTGTTATGCAGAATCTAATACGCCAATAACGGAAAAATCCTCTAGGTTGGTGGATGTTTGTAAAGACCCAGAGTATCTTTCAATAGATGAATATGGATTAGCCAAGGGCAAAGAAGAAAATCTTTTGTTCGATTCTGGAAAAAAGAACTGGACAATCATTCGACCATATATAACGTATAATACCTATCGACTTCAGCTTGGCGTTTATGAAAAAGAAGACTGGCTAAGAAGAGCACTGGAGGGGAGAACAATTGTCTTTCCAGAAGATATTGCTAGTAAAAGAACTTCTTTAACCTATGGTCCAGATGTGGCAGGTGCAGTAGTTGATTTAGTTGGAAATGAAAAGGCATACGGTCAAGCATTTCACATTACGACTGATGAATCACATACTTGGGGCGAAATTCTTGATTTCTATTGTAAAACGATAGAAGAAAAAACAGGAAAGAAGCCGAAAGTAAGGATAGTAAAAGATTCAAATGGATTACAGACGGTTTGGAATCCTTGGCAGATTCGGTACGACAGACTATATAATCGGACTTTCGACAACTCCAAAATTGAAGCTGTAAGAGGAAGGTACAATTACAAATCAACTTTTGACGGGCTAGAAGAATGCTTGGATAGTTTCTTGAAAAATTCTAAGTGGTTGGGCATGAACACGAAATATGAAGCATGGTGTGATCGTCAAACCAGAGAATTTACTCCGCTACAGGAAGTACCTGGACACCGAAATAAGCTAAGATATCTTAAATGGAGAATTATAGGATAATGGTTTCAGAAAAGAAATTAACAAAGGATGAAAGCTATAAAATACAATTGTTGAGAGGCATATCGATTATAGCGGTAGTCTGTATTCATAATACTCCAGATGGAATGGTTCAGGCATGGTGCAGACCATTTCTTAATTTTGCAGTAGCGATGTTTTTATTTATGAGTGGAATGCTATCCAACTCAAAAAATTGGAAACCGATCCACAGGATAAAAAAGATTATTGTTCCGTATTTTTTGTGGAGTTTTATCTATACGGTTTTATTTAGCCATGACAACGTTTTGGCTTTGCCGCGAACATTCGTCAAAAATCTAGTGACAGGGCGATCTGCTGCTATTATGTACTATGTTTTTGTCTACTGTCAATTTACTTTGCTAATACCATTAATTGATCGTATGGCAAAGTCAAAATACAAATATTGGGGATTGCTTATATCACCAGTGGAAATTATATTCATTCGTCTTCTTCCACTGCTGCTTGGATATAAATTGAATTCATATTTTAATGGCATAGTATATATATCTTGTTTGGGCTGGTTTACATATTTTTATCTGGGTTATTTGATTGGGAATGGTTATTTGTATATTGGGTGCCCGACAAGAAGATTGATTTTTGAACTGGGGGGGGGTACGGCATTACAAATTCTTGAGGGAATGTGGTACTTTTCTTTAGATAAAACAAATTGCGGCACTCAATTAAAACTTTCAGCCATTTTAACGAATGTGTTTGTTCTGCTGATAGCTTATCGTTTTATAACATCTGATAAGACGGTTAGTGCAAAGTCTTTGTATTTGATTGGAAATAACTCATTTGGTATCTATTTTTCACATTTAGCAGTCATGTGGGTATTAAATCATATACCGCATTATGAGAACTTGTGGTATCCGCTTAATGCGGCGATAGTTGTCATTATTAGCTTGATGTGTGTAGTTATTGGGAAAAAGATTCTGGGAAAGAACGCTAAATATTTGGCACTATAAAATAAAACAAATAATTTCAATAGAAAAGAGAAAAAATGAAAACAACATTACTTATTATGGCAGCCGGAATCGGCTCCAGATTTGGAGAAGGAATTAAACAGTTGGCAAAGGTAGGCCCTGAGGGGGAAATCATTATGGACTACTCCATTCATGATGCCCTGGAAGCTGGATTTAATAAAGTAGTATTTATTATCCGAAAAGATATTGAAGAAGAGTTTAGAGAAATTATTGGAAACAGAATTGAAAAAATCACAGAAGTCGCTTATGTGTTCCAGGACTTAAAGGATCTTCCGGAAGGCTTTACCTGTCCCGCAGACAGAACAAAACCCTGGGGAACAGGTCATGCGGTTCTGGCAGCTAAAAAAGCCATTACAGAACCTTTTGTAGTTATTAATGCAGACGATTATTACGGAAAAGAAGCTTTTGTGAAAATTCATGACTATCTGGTGGAAGAAAAAACGGAAAGTGAAAATATGGATATCTGCATGGCCGGTTTTATCCTGGAAAATACACTCAGCGATAATGGCGGGGTTACCAGAGGTGTTTGTACCTTGAATGAAAACAAGAAACTGGTTGGTATTGAAGAAACCTACAACATTCAGAAAACACCAGAAGGTCCGGCAGCAGTGGATGAAGAAACCAAAGAGAAGAAAGCTCTGGATTCCCAGACCCTGGTTTCCATGAATATGTGGGGGCTGACACCGGAATTTCTGGAAGTGCTGGAACAGGGATTTAAAGAATTCCTGGCAGGTGTAAAACCGGGAGATATTAAGAAGGAATATTTGCTCCCTGCAGTGGTGGACCAGTTGATTAAAGAAAACAAAGCAGAAGTGTCTGTATTAAAGACACATGACACCTGGTTCGGTGTGACTTATCAGGAAGATAAGGAAACGGTTATGGAAGCTTTTAACAATCTGGTGAAAAAAGGAGTATATAAAGCACCACTGTTTTCATAAATTAGTGACAAATTTCTCAAAATGTGTTATTGTGTTAAAGGCACTAATAAGACAAAAAAAGAGAATGATTGTGCAAAAGGAGCTAATTATGGGTAAATATTTTGGAACAGATGGTTTTCGCGGAGAAGCAAATGTAGATTTAACGGTAGAACATGCTTTTAAAGTAGGACGCTTTTTGGGCTGGTATTTCGGAAAGGAACATAAAGCAAGAATCGTCATCGGAAAAGATACCAGAAGAAGCAGTTATATGTTTGAATATGCACTGGCAGCAGGACTGACTGCATCA
>ERZ779820.1758-NODE-1758-length-13034-cov-5.539410_pt1 | contig 13034 bp, 12 predicted proteins | sample MGYA00511563_ERZ779820 | MGnify/ENA primary metagenome ERZ779820 (study PRJEB29588, sample SAMEA1964852) | human gut metagenome | biome: human gut; feature: human-associated habitat; material: faeces | place: Denmark | collected 2008/2010 ...
ATAAAATTTTCAAAGTTCTTTCATTTTAGCCTTGACTTTTTATTTGCAGGCTGTGCATCATAAACCATGATGTAAGATAAATGTATTCTTACTTCTGCTTGTCCTATTCTCAAATAAAGCTGCTCCCTGTTTTAATCTAGGATACATTCCCCTCCCCCCGCTTATTTTAAATAGGACGGTATTAGGACAAAAAAAGAACCACAGATTTTTTCATCCATGGTTCTAAACTCGATCATCCTGTTTTTTTAAAGCCTTACTTTTTGGTCCCAAGAGAAAATGGAATCCTTCCCACCAGATACAGCGGGACCGCCCTCTTGCTGCCCTCTATCCCTCCATACGTATTTTTCAAACTGTAAACATAATCCAGCCTGCCCTTTTCCAGAAGCCTGTTTGCTGTGCGGGCAATCTCATTCCCTCGCTTGATCTCCAGCCCGTAATTTTTATAATCGACCAGACTGCGCACAAAAAAATCAAGTTCTCCGCTGCTTTCCTCATCTGTCCCAAACCACGGCGTCCTTCCTGCAATCTCCCCATTTCTGATTCTGCGCACCAGTTCCAGATATGCAAAGTTTTCACACAGACAGCCTTCTACCGTTTCCTGCGGTGCTCCTGTCTCTTTTAAAAAACAGTTTGCCACCCCGCAATCACAGAAATAATACCGACAGTCCTGCACAATATCCAGATAATTACAGTCCACGCTTTTTCCTGCATATCCAATCTGATGGGAGAGATAAAGCCAGCTGACTGCACTGTTTACCATCCTTTTCGTAATACGTCCGCTCTCTTCTTTAAATACGATTCTGGACATCTCATCAGTCAGATCCTTTGTCCCCTTCCTTTCTTTCAGCATCTGGATAGATATCGCATGGAAAATTCTGTCAAATACATTCCTATCTAGCTCTGATGAAAAATATCGCTGGGATTCCTTTGAAAATACTTCCACCAGTTTTCTGACTACTTTCATGGCTTCTGACAGTTCTCCGGTTTCCGCATATGTCACAACTGCTTCCGGATACCCGCCAATCTGGAGGTATCTGTCAAAATACTCCTTTAGTTCATCGTATTCCCCGTGACAGGAACCACCATAAAGATCCACCGCATCATACAGGCTTCTTTTTCCAAACACATCCAGAAATTCCGGGAATGTAAGCGTTTCCATTTTCATCCCGTCCGTATCACCTGCAGACAGGAAAAATTCTTTTTCCCTCGTTTTTCCCAGATAACTCCCTGTCACAACAAAATGCGCCCTGAACTCCCGCGCAAACTGCCGGATCATACTGTAGACCTGCGCGGATTCCTGTATCTCGTCAATTACCACGAGTGTATCCTTTGTATCCTGAAATTCAGGGTCAAACATCAAAAGTGCCTTATGGACCGGACGCTCGATCCGCGGTTCTCCCGGATTCCACTCAGAAGCTTCTGACAGGCACTTTAAAAACTCCTGTCCGGAAAGAGAAAGCATATTGATGTAAAGACTGTGTTCATATTCTTTTGCAAATTTCCGGAGGATATACGTCTTTCCCACCTGACGCGCTCCTTCCAGTTCCAGCACTTTTCCGCTGTCCCTCTCCTTCCACTTTAAAAGTTCCTTGTAAATATCCCGTTTCAGTTCCATTGTTACCGCCTTTCCAGCTCCATCTGCCACAACACAGGGCAGGGTTTCTGCATTTATTATAGGCGATTTCTCCCCTTTATGCAAATATCCGCTGTCCCTTTATGCTGCCTTTTTCGTCTCCAGCCTCTTTGTCAGTTTTGCCGCCGCGTATTCCAGAAAATCTGTGATTTCTTCCCCGTTTTCCGCACAGTTTCCTTTCCCCTGACACTGTTTAAATTTCCCGTTCTTCCACTCCAGTGTCCGAAACGGTTTTCCCGGGTCTTCATTCTGACGCAAAAACAGAATCAGACTTTTCCCCTTTGCCACATGCGGGATATAACTTGCCACGCAATGATGCTGTATCTTTCCTTCGCGAGAAATTGTCCCCGCATTTGGCGGCACAATGATTTGAAATTTTTCGTTTTTAATCTCTCCAATCCTGGGGATTAGTCTCCTCAGCCTCCGTGTTGCCATAAGCCAGCAGGCTCTCCGCTCCCGCTCCTTCTCTTTGACCTGATATGCCTCATACTCTTTCATGACGCGGTCATGCTCTTTTGCAAAATCTTTTGGGAACGCATAATACTGATCCCTTAGGTCATATCTTAACTTCCGACACCATCCCAAATAGTCAAAATAACTTCTAATAAACCCGCTTTTTGCATACCCATTTTCCATGCTTTCCAGTCTGGCTTTTACATAATCCGCTATTTTCCGTAGTGGGATGATTCCCAGATAATTCTGTATCCGCCATTCTCCCTGTCCCACAAGGAGCCAGTCCCGGACCGCATCCCAGTCTTTTTCTTTACCTGCAAAACAATACTGCTGAGCAAATTTTAATGCTCCCACCGTAACCGTTCTCTTGGGAAGGACACGGAACATCCCTCTTGATACTTTCAAAAAATCAGGCATTTTTGTCTTCTCTTTATCCGTTATCTGCTCCAGTTTCTTCGTTCCCCCATTCATTGTCTCAAATACAAGATTCCTGAATCCGCATTTTGCCAGTTTCTCCAGACCGTTCCACTTCCGGAATACATCCAGATACCTCGCGACGTCCAGCATTTCTTTTCCGTCCCCTGTAATCATTGTATCCAGCCCGCTGTATACAAACGGCGTATCCTTTAAAGTATATTTTAATCCGGCCGGACATGGCACTACATACCTCGTATTTTGGCTATATGTTTCCTTTTTCCACACCATCCCGTTATAATACGCCGAATAACAGAATTCATAACGGATCCAGCTCCCATTTTCAAAAAACAGACGCGCATATTCCCACATAGACACTGTCCCTGTAAAATCATTTTTTCTATATTTTTTTGTGATCTCAAAAAAACGCAGGACAAGCCCATCCTCCGTCTTTTGGATAAATACCGTCTTGTCCCGGTTCCATATCCTGCACGGCATCTTTTTTTCTGACAATGCCGTCAATTCTTTTCCACATACAGGGCAGGTTACCTTCTTTCCGTATCTTACCAGTTTCCGGTCAATCCTGCTCTGGCTCCGACAGCGGGAACAAAATCCGTCCTGTTCCTTTTTTGTCCCATAACGATAAAAGAAGTATCTGCTTGCGGGCATAAATTCCTGATCAACCCATTTTTCAAAACTTTTGGGAATTTTTCTGACTTTTCCCATCATCCGGTCAGTTTCCTTCGCCCTCTTTTCATATTGTCTGGCAAGCCTTACCTCCCTGACTTTTTCCTGAAAAAAACTAATCGCCTCTGCGGCATTTTTTCCTGCCGGATTTCCCATCCACCTGCAAATTCTTTTCTCCGTCTCTTCATCTGCCGATATGCAGTTTTCCTTCTCCGAGGGATACACAAGCTTTTCTAATGCGGCCTTACTCCATGCTCCGTTACTTTTCTGACTGATATAATCCCCATACCCCAGAAAAATACGGAACCGCGCTGTCCGATTTCCCGTCAGGAGATCTTCCCTGCAGTACAGATAAACAGCCAGACATCCTGGAATCCCTTGCACATATTCTGCCCGTATGATCCATTCCAACGTACCTCCTCTTTCCGCCAGTTGTATATCTTCTTCTTTTGCCTGTATAAAAGGCAGTTTCCTTAATTTTCTTTTCTCCATCTTTCTTCCTTTCCCTATATGAAATTCTTAAACAATGCTTTCCTGCCTCCTGAAATATTGGAAAACGGGAGGGATTGCCCTTTTCAGAACAAGCCCTCTTCCTCAATCCTTCTATCTTCTGATTCCTTTCCCAGTTTTCTGAAAGATCCCATTTTCTCTAACCATAAAATATTGTTTTTCCCGGCTGTACAAATATACCCGGTCTGTCAGGATGTCCTTTTTCTGGTTACACTCCCGGTTTACTCTTCTAAGGCATTCCTCTATGATCGCCACATCAAATTCGCCCACTTTATGGAGCTGGGCTTCATGGCAGCTTGTAAACGCCAGATAAAAATCATCCTCAAATATCTCTGCGATATGTTCCGCTACTCCCGGATAAAATGCAGCAATGGCTCCATTGATTTCCAGTTCATTTGTCAGGATATAACCGTTTACATTTTGCTGGATTGCTTCCATTTCCTCCTGCGTAATAAACCCGCCGCTTTCCGGCGATTTCTCCATTCCGCTAACCATCTCCTCCACCGTATACAATCTGGGCGGATATAAGGAAACTGTATTTTTCAGTGCTTCCTCCATCACAGTATCTTCTTCCACATCCCAACGTTCCAATACTTCCCTGGACACTTTTGCCGTGTAATAATCGGAACCTTTATGGGAAACAACAATATATAATGCCAATGCAATATCGCCTATCCGTATATGCGGCACGCTTTTAAGGTCCTCTTTTCTGGCGTCATAATTTAATGTTCTCAAAATCAGCCTTTTCTTTGCATTCTCGTAGCTTTCGAGCCTTTTTATCAACTCCTCCACTTCCGAATGCGGGATTGCAGCGAACCATTCCAGAAAACGCGTTCTCAACCTTTCCTTTTCTTCCGCTGTCCCGCAGCATATTACTTTCCGGTCTTTTTCTGGAATTGTTAAACGCACAGTTTTTCCATCTTTTGTGGATATCTCGAGATATTCTCCATCAAAATCCACGCTGCTTATCCTGCCGTTTCCCAGCAATATTTTCTGCAAAAAAGAAACGATTTGTTCTCTTTGTCCGTTCATCTTCTTATCCTCCTGTTCATTCCATGCCATACAGATCAAATAATGACATCTGCGACTCTGCCGCCGGTTTCTGAGCCGGCATTTTATTTTTCATGCCATCTTTTTCTGCCTGCACCGCTTTTTTACCTTTCTTTGTTCCTGTCGCCTGCATCCCGCTGCTTTTGACCATGCTTCCACTCTTTTGAGTACCTCCATATCGTCCCCTGAAATACTCCTGCTCCGGGATTTCCTCTTTCAAAAAATAATCCCGTGCCCATCCGAACACTTCCTCTTCTGATGCACAGGAACATCTTCCCTGGTTCGCCCTCTTCCATGCCTGTCCAAACAGATATTCCATACACTCCTTCAGACTCTTTTGCTCCAGCGATATCCGCTCATGCAGGGAATAATCTTCATAACAAAACAGATGTTTTACGATCATCCCGTATGCCGCGTCCTCTTCTTTTTCCATATCCAGAAATTCCCACAGCAATTTTCCCCGGGATGAGCTGTCATCTTCCTTTGGAACAACACAAATATCTTTTCCCGCTATTTTAGTACTTCCAAAGATACCTGCAACTTTTTCCAGCCACTCCATTTCTTTTGCCGTCCCATTTCTGATATATCTTCCAATCTCCATTCACGCCGCCTTTCCGGCTTTTTCGGAAAAAGTCTCTGCTTCTTCTTTCTCCGTGCTCAATTCCGCCTCTTTCCGCTCCCTGTCCAAAACCGATACCAGCGCCACGATCAGCTGTCTGCACCATATATTATCCCATTTCTTTGCGTAGGCTTCCGCCTGAACATAAACTTCCTCCAGTCCGTTTTCTTTCTGTGTCTGCTCTTTATAAAATCCATAAGCTTCCTGCATGGCATCCATGACCTTCCCATCCGGCACTGCATCTAAATTGTCCAGCAGTAAAAAAAACAGGGGATTTTCTTTGTGTTTTTTCATCAATTCCATTAAACCTGTCTGTTTTTTTCCAGACAACAAAATATAAAAATCATTAAATACACTCCTGACATCCATTTCTCTGCTTCCTCCTTCCCTTAATCAGGTCGAAGAATGATATCTGTCCCTCGACTTGTGCTTCATCCATCTTACGTTTCCTCTTCCTCCATTCTTTTTCACATACCTTGTGCCAAAATCGCTGCTCTGCTTCCATCTGTTCCTCCAGAATCCCCGTCAGTCGTCTGACCGCAGGCAGATCTTTTGATTTTACTGCCATTTCCAATTGGCTGCATATATAAGATGACTGCACCTCCATTTCTTTATCTGCCATAAAATCTGCAGCCTGCTCCATCCATTTTCCAAATTCCTGCAAGGTCATTTCTGCCTGACACAAAATCTCATTATCGCGCGCCATATACCGGTCATCCACCTTTTCCGGAAGATTCTGCACCTCATCCGGATGCCGGCACATCCCTTCCATCCGGCTCCGGATTTCATTTAACAGCATCCCATCCGGTACCTCTGACTCTGTTGGTCCTCCATTTCGATAAATCTGCTCCCATTCTTTTCGCAGCTGCACCCATTTTTCTTCCACTACGTCCTCCTTTCCCTGTTCCCGAAAATATCCCCTTGTTCTAAAACATTTTTCAGGCAGCCATTTTCTGACCGCATACTGCTAAAGAGATTGCAGACTGCACCATGCGTATCCTGTCACGAATACTTTCACATCCGATTTCTGCCATACATCCCTGTACACGGATAACCCTTCCGATCATAAAGTCCATCCTTCTCTCTTCTTTCCTGCCGCAGTCTGTCCTGCCGCACCAGCATCCATCATAATAAACGTCATAGCAGCTCCTGCCATAGTCCCATCTGCATACCACTTTTCTCCCGGGTATCAGCTTTATTCCTGTTCTGATTCTGAGCACCCATCCTGTTTCTTTCATCCTGTTTCCTCCATCTCCTGTTCCTGCGTACCCCAGACAGATTTTTATGCCTTAAAGCACAAAAAAAGATGCATAAAACTTCCGTTCTACACATCTTTCTATCCATTCTGTTCTGTTTCCGCACAACTTACGGCATTTTTCTGCCCGCTGCCCCTGCAGCCCAAACGCTCCTTCCGGCACAGACCGGAACTTAACTGTTATCTGCATGATACAGATAAAAATTCTTACAGATTCAGTTTAATCAAAAGGAAAATGTCTGTCAATCTTTTCAGGAAAATCAATCGATTTGCGACTGTTTTGAAATCTAAATCTCTCTACCGTTCCTGTGAGTATTACAATTTCCATATTGGCTTTAAATATAAAATGCTGCCTATTCCTTTTACCAATACAGTTTTCCCACCATATCCATATTTGCTTTTCACAATCAGTTCTTTTCATTTTTTATCTTGCATTTGTATATTTCTATAACAGAATCACTTTGGGGAATATCTTCATAGACAAAAAATATATTATTCATTTCATCTACTAAAAATCGAACACTTCTCTTTTTCAATTTTGTCGGAATATCGATATAAGACTCCTTCACTTTCCCATTCTCAATTTTTGTATAATAGATATTAAAAAAACTATCCACAGAAAAAAAGCTATTTTCTCCAACTGGTGTCATGCGAAAGCCATGCCCTTTGATACGATATTTTTCTTCATCTCCCGTCTCAATATCATGCATATGCAATACATGCTCCCCTTCTCCCTCTCCCTGTCCGCTCTGGATCAAATAATCACCTATAATCACAAAATCATATCCTTTATTTTCCCACGGAAATTCCATTACCTCACCATCCATATTAACAAGCCTTATAAAAGAGCCATCCTTTCTTTCAACTAAATATGCAAAATTTTCCTCCGCAGCGGCAACTCTTCCAGATATGTATTTAACATCCTCATCCCACTTTATATCTGTTAATTCTTGAATATCCCCATCATTTACCTTAATACAGCCAATCTGGTTTTTATCATTTCTATTTTTTTCTTCATACACTGCAACAATATTTTTTCCCACATGCGTCAACCATGGACTTCCCCATCCTGAAAGAAGAGAGCTCATTCCATTTTTTAGACACACAAATTTGTTTTCTTTGCTCCTACAATACAGTAACTTCCACTTTTCACCTTCGCACTCTTTAACATCTGCACACCCAACATAGATTCCCCCATCACAATCCAATACCGCTGAAAAAAGATACTCCTGATTCATCGTAACCGTCTTTTCAATTTTTTGTTTTTCCATATTCCATATAAATATTTGATCCATTAAGGCAAATGTACCGCTATCATTCCAATGCCATACATATCCTAAAATACGAGAATTTAAGATATCGCAAACCGTAACAAACTGATTTTGTTGAACTTTCAGTGAAAATGGTACTTTTTCCAATACTACAGAACAGTTGACCTGTATGCTTTTTTTCTTTTCATTTTTCTTTGAGTCATCTAATTCTTCCACTTCAACATTTTTATTCTGATAAAAATCTTTCTTTACACAGGCACTTAAACACAAAATCATAATTAATATTATGCTTCCTCTATAAAACCTTTTCTTCTTTTTCATCTTAATCTCCATTTCTAGACATAAACAACAAAATATGTCATCAAAAACTATTCGTGACATTCCGACACAAATAAACAAAAATGGACAACCCAGATTATATCTTACTGTATTTTACTATAAAAATAGCATTATTTTCATATTCTGCTTTTAAAATTATAATCCTTGCGCCACAATAATTGTGGCGCAAGGACATCCGAACAATTAATATATAATTAGTTAGCCATAATATAGTAATCCGCATTATTACGTATTGCTTGCTGCATCAGATTTACATCAGCCGTATATGTTCCAAAAAATCTATTATCATAATGAGGATCATGATATGTTACTGTAGATGCTCCCTCTAATCCCTGCGAATTTTGAGAATACCCCTTTGCTACAACATAGTGCCCTGGATTTGATGCCCCATTATAATTTGGCAATATTCCTGCTTTAACATGACATATCACTGGCTTGTCTGCATTAATACTATAAAAAAGCCCAGAACCGAAGTTAATTTGGTGTGTAGTAACATACTTATACGAATTAGCCCCCAAATATGAGTTTAAAACATTAGTCACCCTATATACATATGCCGAACCATATTGCGGAATTTCCATTGCATTTGCTAATGTATTTTCACCATGATCAACTCCCGTTTTATATTTTAATACCATCCTTCCGCTTGCTGCCCCACAGTTAGAGTGTCCAACCTGTTGATAAATTGGTACCGGCAAATTTTTAGTATATCCAGACCTTAATACTCCCGACTTTCCTACCTCTATGTTTACACGTTCCTGCAATTCTCGAATTTCCCTTTGATATTCCTCTGTATAATAATCAGGTGCCTGACAATTTACCATATTATCTTTTTCTTCAGCATAAACATTAAATCCCATTCCTAATAATATTGTCATAGCAACCACAGCGCTTAACACTCGTTTAATCTTCATCTTCATAAGTATTCCTCCTTCAGCTTAATCCGTTTTACTATGAACTTCTTACTTGCAATAGTATTTAATACTATATAAATCATTAGCTCCCTTACTACAATTCTTCTGTTTTCTAAGTACTACTAAAAAAATTCATTGTGCATCGGATTCGCCTCCTTTTTTTACATATTAAATTCTATTTCAATTTCTATTATTCATAAATTTTGTTTTAAATTCAATATGTTATGCACGAAACGACATTTTCCTCTCATTTTGGGTCAAATTTGATACGAATGAATTTAAAAAGTGCCAGAAACCCTTTCAAGTTTCTGACACTCTGACAAAGCATCTCACTCCCTCAATTACCATTCCATTACAAAAATATGCATATTCCAGCAAGCAATCCTAACATCATCTAATTTTTATCCGCTGCATCAGAATGATTGCTCCCTATAACAAAAAAGTTCCACTACTGCTTTTCATACCTCTCAATCACACATTGATGCTTTTTGCTTTTCCTATCATAACTGATACCAACCAACAAAATATCCCCTGTATAAAGCTCTATCGAAGCAGGATATTCCTTATTCCTAATCTGCTGTATCGCTGTCCCTGCCTCTTTATTCCATTTCAATTCCACCACTAGTGCCGGACAATACGATCTGCACTCCGGTTTCGGAATAAAAACAAAATCGGCAAATCCCCTTCCTGACGGCAATTCACGAATCGGCTTAAAATACATACGCATTGCGCTCAGATACCCGACTGTCAGTACGCTGCTTAAGGAGTTTTCATTATTATACTGTATTGCCGACGCATACTCCGTATGGATTTTTTCTATCTGCTTTCCGACTGCATCCCCATCCATATCCAACGTAGCCTCCAAAAGCTTTTCTGAATCTTTCTGAAACCGAATCATTTCATCCCATGTATTTCTTCTGATCGCTTTTGTCAGTTCCTGCCTGATTTCCTCATTCGGCACGAATGCGGCTTCTGCATCCTCGTCATAGCCCAGATACCCCAGATGGATCAGATATGTAAGCACATCATCCCTGTTTGCAAAGCTTACCATATCATTCTGAAAGGAAGATACATCAATCTCCGCCTGACTTCCTCCCACCATCTCAATAATTGCTGTTTTCAAACCTTCAAAGTCCATATTGAGCAAAGGCACGATTGCCTCATAGGTTCCGGTTTCTGACCAATAACTTTTAAATTTTCCTTTTGTTACAAGATTTACTACTGCAATCGGATTATAAATATGGCATTCCCCTAAACAATACCCATCATACCATTTTTTTACCTGTTCAAAATCCATCCGGTATTTTTCACAGAGTGTCTTTACCTCATCTTCTGTAAACCCTACAAATGGAGCCAGCCTGCCGGCATCCAGCATTGTAAATTCATCGAAATTATTTAACGCCGACTGGGTTTGGATTTTTTTAATCGGCAGGATTCCTGTCAGATACGCAAGCTGGATGTATTTTGTCGGTTCCGATCCTTTAAACATTCCCCTTAAAAAATTAATATAAGCTTTTTGGACTTTGCCATTTGCCGACTCATCCCGAATCAGAACATCCCATTCATCAATGATTACAACAAATTTCTGACCGTTTTCTTCCCTGAGCCGCGAAAGCGCATCCGGTACTGTATTTACCTCTTCCGGCAAAACATCCGGATAACTCTCCCGCAATTCGACAAGCACGCTGTCCGTAATAAAGTTTATGACCTCATCAACGCTGTCCACTGTTGCCAGAAACCACTGGATATCCAGATGAATCACATCATACCGGTTAAGATGTTCCAAAAAATCCGTACTTTTACCAATGTTTAATTTTTCAAACATTTCTCTAGAACTACAACCCCTGCTGTAATATGCCGTGAGCATGTCAGCCGTAATGGATTTTCCAAACCGTCTCGGACGGCTGTTGCAAATATACCCCTGCTTTGTCCCCATTACCCTGTTCGTATATTCTAACAGTCCTGTCTTATCAACATAAATTTCTGAATTTAACGCTACCTGAAACGCACTGTTATCCGGATTTAAGAATCTTCCCATCTGTTCAGCCCCTTCCTTACAGTTGTCATTCCTTCCCTTTCTATGCTCTCCCTGTTACCTGTAATTTTACCATCCACACTTGCAAATAGCAAGCTTACTCATACCCTTACCCGCAGCCCGTCCAGCCAGTCCGTATCAATCCCAACCAGATACCAGTCCGCTGCCTTTTCAATCCGGGTACGCACCCATCTTTTTCCTACCAGCACCTCCAGCCCTTCCCCGCAGTACAGGCCATGATAACATTCTTCCAAGCCGAAACGAATATTATAGCGCTCCTCTTCCCTGTCAAAATACAATGCTCCCTGTCTTTTCTCCATTCTGCTTTCCTCCGGTAAATCTCGATATTATACAAATCCTCCATATATGAAGTAAGTTCCTATTTCAGAAGACACATCCCTCTTCTCTCAAGTTGAATTTTCCCCAAGATTTTTCACGGGAATAAAAAGGGCAGGTACAAACAATCCGTTTATATCTGCCCTGCTGCTGCCTTTTCGACATCCGGGAATTTATTTCTTAAATCTGAAACTGGTCTGTATCATAAAATCTTTCTTATCATCCCTAAATATAGATACCTTTACAATAAGTTAGATTCTAAAAAGTTCAGGCTGCCTTTTCCCCTGGTTCCAGCATCCCCATTTCCTGAAGGCTCTGATAGAGTCCCGCAAAATGTCCTTCCAGTTCCTTACTGAGCAGCCGGTACAGACTGCCAAAATTCTCCTTTCTCTGCTTCCTTCCTGTCTGTTCCCGCTCAAATGCCCGAATCCATGCCTCTGCCCTTGAAAACAAGTGGAACATGTCCGCATCCGTCAAAAAGATTTCTACAGCTCCTTCCGAAACAAAGCTGTCCTTTTTACAAAATGTCCCTCCGTTGCTGTTTTTCCCTTTAATCCCAATCCCGTTCTGAATCTGGACCGACCACGGATATGCCCGCTTTTTCCCAGCACTGTCTGTTTCATACCTGCTGACCATAAGTTTTGTCACATTGGCGTACTCTTCCTTCTTTATGTTTCCTTCTTTTTTTACCTCCCCAAAAATCTTCTGCCGAAACATGGAAAAAGTCTGTACACCACTGAACACTCTGGAATACAGATATAAAGCCTCATCCGGGCTGATGTTTGCATATACGCTGACGGACTTCTGCCCGGTCCCTGCCGAATAATCCACCATCTGGAGACGGATCAGGGAATATCCCTCCTCGTCCTCTTCCCCAGACGCATGGATGTGGGCAGGATATGCTGTCCCTGCCGGTTTTAAGCTATCTACCAGTTCAAGAAGAGCCTTGTCTGTCTTATATACCGATATCTGCCGCGAAGTGAGCCTGCTGTAGTCTGTTTTTCCACCATTCTTTCCCAACCTTTCACCTACTTTCCCGTATACTGCCGGATAATCCCTGCCATTGCCGCAGGCATCCGTTCCGTATCCGATATGTTCAAAAATCCTTTTCCATAAATCCGTCCAATCAGTTCCCTGTCTTCCCCGATTGCCGCTGCCATCACATGGATTCCTCTATGCTCCAGCTTTTCTCTTTCCCGTCTGGTATCCGCTATCCCTGCTTCCCCCCGATACCCCTCCGCAAGAGGAAGCCCATCCGAAATAACAAATAAAAGCTTCTGTCCCTCAGCTCTTTTTCCAAGCCGCATCCCTGCATACGCCAAGGCAGCTCCGTCCCTATTATTCCATCTGGAACAGATTCCCGTAAGGCGAAAACAGTCCTTTTGGTCCCATGCGTCAAATTCTGCATAGGAATACAGCTCAACACTCTCTTTTTTCTCGCCAATTCCTGTGGAATGACCAAGAATCAGTACGGGAATCCCGAGCCTTTGACAAAAGCGGTATATCACACAGGCGGTA
>ERZ779820.1765-NODE-1765-length-12995-cov-2.277898_pt1 | contig 12995 bp, 10 predicted proteins | sample MGYA00511563_ERZ779820 | MGnify/ENA primary metagenome ERZ779820 (study PRJEB29588, sample SAMEA1964852) | human gut metagenome | biome: human gut; feature: human-associated habitat; material: faeces | place: Denmark | collected 2008/2010 ...
GAGGGCGGTCAGCTTACGGAAGCCGTTCGCAGAAAACCGTATTCCGTAGTGCTTTTCGATGAAGTAGAAAAAGCACATCCGGATGTATTTAACGTACTTCTGCAGGTACTGGATGACGGACGTATCACGGACTCGCAGGGACGTACCGTTGATTTCAAGAATACGATCCTGATCATGACATCGAACATAGGATCTTCTTATCTGCTGGATGGTATCGATGAAAATGGCGGTATCAAACCAGAGGCAGAGGAGATGGTCATGAATGATCTGAGAGCACATTTCAGACCGGAATTTCTGAACCGTCTGGATGAGACGATCATGTTCAAACCATTGACGAAAGACAATATTTATGACATTATTGACTTATTAGTAGCTGATGTCAACAAACGTCTGGCTGATCGTGAGATTTCAATCTTCCTGACCGAAGATGCGAAGAAATATGTCGTAGACGGAGGATACGATCCGAACTATGGTGCAAGACCACTGAAGAGATTCCTCCAGAAACATGTCGATACACTGGCAGCAAAACTGATGCTGCAAGGTGACGTTGGAGCACAGGATACGATCATCATAGACGTAGAAGACGGTAAGCTTGTGGCAAGGAGTCAGAGCGTGTGCGAATAATATTTCACATAGATGTCAATTCAGCTTATCTTAGCTGGACAGCAGTAGAACAATTGAAAAACGGAGCCGGGGTGGATATCCGGACGATACCTGCGATCATTGGCGGAGACCAGAAGTCCCGCCACGGTATCGTACTGGCAAAATCCATTTCGGCAAAAAAATATGGCATTCGTACGGGGGAACCTGTTGCGAATGCCTTTCGTAAGTGTCCGAATCTTAAGACCTATCTGCCGGATCATCAGATGTACCGTGAATATAGCAGAAAGCTGATGGAATTTTTACGTACTTACACGACACATATAGAACAGGTCAGTGTGGATGAATGTTATATGGATTTTACGGAGATTGCGGACCGGTTCACATCTCCGGTGGAAGGTGCGTCTGAAATCAAAGATGAGGTGTATAAAAGGTTCGGATTCACGGTGAATGTGGGGATATCTTCCAGAAAAGTCCTGGCAAAGATGGCATCTGACTTTGAAAAACCAAATAAAGTGCATACCTTATTCCCAGAAGAAGTCCCGGCGAAAATGTGGCCGCTGCCGATCGGAGAATTATTCATGGCAGGCCGTTCCAGTGTAGAGACGATGAAGAAGCTTGAAATCTATACGATCGGAGATCTGGCGAATACGGATCTGGCAATTTTGGAACTGCATTTGAAAAGCCATGGAAGAAAGCTATGGGAATTTGCCAACGGGCTGGATGATTCGGAAGTGGAAAGTGTCCGTGCAGAGGCAAAAGGAGTCGGCAATTCCACGACACTTCCCAAAGATCTGATAACAGAAGCAGAGGCATTGCCGGTATTGAAAGATCTGGCTGTAAGTGTGGGACGACGGTTGAGAAAAGCCGGACAAAAAGCCGGAATGGTGAGCGTAGAAATTAAGTACCACACTTTTAATCAGGTGTCTCATCAGAAACAGATGGAGAGACAGACGAACCAGGATCAGGATATTTATCAGGCATCTATCGAACTGTTTCGTGAATTGTGGAGCGGGGAACCTATCAGACTTCTTGGAATCCGGACGTCCAAGTTATCGGAAGAAAGCGAACCGGAGCAGTTGAGTCTGTTCGATATGAAGTTCGAATCCGAAGAGACGAGGAAGAAAAAGAAAAATCTGAAAGAGGCGTTGAAGAAATTAGAAGGAAAATATGGGGATGGGATTGTAAAAAAGGGATGGTAAAGGAAAAATCCTTGACAACCATAATGAAATTTGCTATAGTTATGAATATAAGAGCAGTTGCGAATTATATTTACATATAATTTGTGGCTGCTTTCTTTGTTTGTCCATAAATGAAGAAAGCGGACAATCATCGAACGACGTTAGTCGTGAGATGTATGTCCGCGGAAAATGTAAAAATAAATCTAGGAGGAATGGAAATGAAAAATGTAAATTGGAAAGAATTATTCATTGATATCCTTGTGGATATCGTAGCAGGTATGATCATCGCAGTTGGTATCTATAACTTTGCGCTGAATGCAGATTTCCCGGTAGCCGGATTTTCCGGTATCGCGATCATTCTGTATCACATATTCGGATTGCCGGTCGGTGCCGGAACCATTATTCTGAACGTACCTGTTGCAATCTTCTGTTATAAATTTTTAGGAAAAGAATTTTTCTTAAAATCTATGAAATCGATGATCATTTCGTCATTATTGATGGACTACGTAGCACCACTGTTCCCAGTCTATAACGGCAGCAGACTGCTGGCCGCTCTGTGCATGGGTGTGTTATGTGGAATCGGATACGCTATGATCTTCATGAGAGGTTCTTCAACAGGCGGACAGGACTTCATCAGCGTAGCGATCAAGAAAGTAAAACCACACATTACACTTGGAATCATTACATTTGTTCTTGATATCTGTACGATCATCCTTGGAACAGTACTGGTATTCAAGGATGTGGACGGCCTGATCTACGGTGTCATCGTTACTTATCTGATGGCAATGGTAATGGACAGAATCATGTATGGTATTGACGAAGGAAAGATGACCCTGATCGTAACCGATAAAGGTGCCGAGATCGCAGAACAGATAGATGCCTACTCAGGAAGAGGTTCCACAATTCTGAAAGGAATGGGAAGCTACTCTAAGAAAAACAAAGACGTCGTAATGTGTGCATGTAATAATAAGCAAATGTATACTATTAAAAAGATGGTGCATACCATCGACCCGAAAGCATTTACAATCATCGTAGAATCCAATGAAGTTGTGGGAGAGGGATTCAAGGAAGAAATTCCGGATATTGAACTGTAAAATAAAGAAGTGTATGGTCAAATGTGAAAGACCATACACTTTTCCTATTTGTAATATCCTTCAGATACCAGAACTTGTTTGCCGAAACGGATTTTTTTAATACTGAACCGCTTACTGAATAATATCGAAATCAGTGATCCGATAAGGAGACCGATATTCCGGATGTTGCTTCCATATGCAGTTACCGGTGCGCGTTTTAACGTGGAATAAGCGGTTCCTTGGAAAAGATTTTTGAAAAAATCTTCTATCCAGTAAAAGGCTCCGGAAACGGCCCATGGACTTTTTAAAACAAATATAAAAATAAGAAGACCAGCCAATTACCGGCTGGTCTTCTTACATTGAAAAGAGAATATTTATTCTGCATATAATTTTACAAGCTCTGTAACCACATCCACACTCTTATCCATACCCTCTACAGTAATATGTTCATAAGGTCCGTGATAAGCATGTCCGCCTGTTCCAAGGTTCGGGCAAGGTAGTCCCTTGAAGCTTAACTGGCATCCGTCTGTACCGCCGCGGATCGGAAGTACAAGTGGTGTCACATCTGCATTTTCACATGCTTTTTTCGCATTGTCAATCAGATGCATACAGGTGGAGATAATCTCAGCCATGTTACGGTACTGTTCAGAAATGGTAAGTGTTACAGTACCTTCGCCCCATTTTTCATTCATGTCTTTCTCGATTAATTTTAAAGTTTTTTTCTTCGCTTCAAAGAGATCTTTGTCATGGTCTCTTACGATATAATGAAGTTCAGCTTCCGCAACTTCTCCGGACATACTTACCAGATGATAAAATCCTTCATAGTCTTCTGTTCCGCGAGGTGTTTCCATAGATGGAAGTGCGTTGTTGATTTCCATAGCTACAAGACTTGCATTGATCATGGTATCTTTGGAAGAGCCAGGATGCACGTTGAATCCTTTGATCACAAAATCAGCCTTACAAGCATTGAAGTTCTCGTACTGGATCTCACCTTCGGTATCACCGTCCAGTGTGTATCCATAGTCTGCACCAAACTGTTCTACGTTGAAGTGAGAAGCACCGGTACCAATCTCTTCATCCGGTGTAAATGCAACGCACAGAGGTCCGTGAGGAATCTTTTCTTCCTGTACACGTTCGATCATAGTTAAGATCTCAGCAATTCCGGCTTTGTCGTCTGCACCGAGAACCGTTGTTCCATCGGAGGTGATCAGTGTACGTCCCTTAAGACTTTCCAGATGTGGGAAGTTCTTAGGACTTAATACAGTATCACTTGTTCCAAGCTTAAGCTCGCCACCGTCATAATTTTCAGTAACGATTGGTTTGATATCATGGTCACAGTAATCAGATACAGTGTCCATATGTGCGATGAATCCAATCGCCGGTTTGTCCTCCAGACCTGCGGTAGCCGGAAGCTTGCCATACAGATAACACTGGTCATCCAGAACAACATCCGTCAGTCCAAGATCTTTCATTTCCGCTTCCAGAAGTCTTGCAAGATCGAACTGGCATACAGAAGATGGTACAGTTTCGCTGTTTTCGTCACTTGGTGTACGGACAACGACATATTTCAGTAATCTTTCATAAGCTTTCATAAGTTACATTCCCCTTTTCTTATTTTTTCAAAATATTCTAACTATTACTATAACATAATTTTTCCTTTGCTGCATGGAAAAATGATGGTATACTTATGATATTGTAGGAAAATAGGAGGCAATCAGATGAAATTAACCCAGTTACTGGAACGTTTAGAATATGAAGTAGTACAGGGAGACGACCAGATTGAAGTCACAGAACTGATCAACGATTCCCGTAAAGTGACAGAAGGAAGTGTGTTCGTATGCATCAGCGGAGCGGTTTCCGACGGACATGCTTATGTACAGCAGGTTGCGGAAAAAGGAGCAGCGGCTGTGATCGTAGAAAAAGATGTAGAAGCACCGGAAGGATTGACAGTCATTAAGGTAGAGAATACCCGTTACGCACTGGCATTAACTTCGGCAGCATATTTCGGATATCCGGCAGAGAAGCTGAAAGTCATCGGTATCACAGGAACAAAAGGAAAGACAACGACAACCTATATGGTGAAATCCATTCTGGAAGAAGTCGGCATCAAAGTCGGACTGATCGGTACGATTGAGGCAATCATCGGAGATAAGAGTATCCCGGCAAATAATACAACGCCGGAATCTTATACCATTCAGAAATATTTTTCAGAGATGGTAGAAGAAGGCTGCGAATGTGTAGTTATGGAAGTTTCTTCACAGGGGCTGAAACTGGATCGTACCGCAGGAATTCCATTTGAGATCGGAATCTTTACGAACCTTGGAGAAGATCATATCGGACCGAATGAGCACAAAGATTTCAATGAATATAAATATTGTAAGAGCCTGTTATTCAAGCAGTGTAAGATCGGAATCGGTAATGTAGATGATAAATGGTTCGAAGATATATTCAAAGACGCAACATGCAAAGTGGAAACATTTGGATTTTCTGAAAAAGCAGATATTCGTGCAACGGATGTAAAGCACATCTCAAGACCTGGATACCTTGGAGTACAGTATCATGTAGCAGGACTTATGGACTTTGATGTAGAGATCGACATTCCCGGAGACTTCAGTGTATATAACTCACTGACAGCAATTGCTGTATGCAGACATTTCGGTGTGCCGGTAGAAGATATTAAGAAGGCGCTGAAGGTTGCAAGAGTCAAAGGCCGTATCGAGATGATCAAAGTATCTGATGACTTTACATTGATGATCGACTATGCACACAATGCCATGGCACTCGAAAGTCTTCTGGATACATTAAGAGATTATCATCCGGAAAGAATCGTGACCGTATTCGGTTGCGGCGGTAACAGATCTAAGACCAGACGTTACGAGATGGGTGAAGTATCCGGTAAATTATCCGACTTTACGATCATCACATCTGATAACCCGAGATTTGAAGAACCACAGGCGATCATCGATGACATTGTAGTAGGAATGAAGAAGACAGATGGAAAATACATCACGATCTGTGACAGAAAAGAAGCAATCAAGTATGCGATCGAACACGGCCAGCCTGGAGATGTCATCATTCTGGCAGGAAAGGGACATGAGACATATCAGGAAATCAAGGGTGTGAAACACGATATGGACGAACGTGTTCTGATCAAGGAAGTATTAGAGGAATTAAAGAAATAAATGTACGCTGATATTATCGTTGATATTACGCATGAAAAATTAGATAAAGTCTTTCAATACCGCATCCCCTCTCATCTGGAGGGGATGCTTAAGGTTGGAATGGAAGTTGTAGTTCCGTTCGGCATGGGAAATAAAGAAATCAAAGGCTATGTAACCGGATTCTCCGAACGTGCGGAGTATGCACCGGAGAAGATGAAAGAGGTCTTAAAAATTGCCGAAGAAAGTGTGGCGATTGAAAGTAAACTTGTTGCACTGGCAGCTTGGATGAAGGAATCTTACGGGGGAACGATGATCCAGGCACTGAAGACGGTACTTCCGATCAAGAAGAAAGAAAAAGCAAAGGAAAAGCAGAAGGTACGGCTTCTTTTGCCGGAAGCAGAGGGAAAAGAAAAGCTGGAACTGTATCTGCACAAGAATCAGAAAGCAAGAGCCAGACTTCTGGCAGCACTTCTGGATCAGCCGGAACAGGATTATGATTTTCTGATCCATAAGCTGAATCTGACGAGAAGTGTGGTAAGGGCACTGGAAGAGCAGAAGGTTCTGGCACTGGAATCGGAACAAGTATACCGTAACCCGGTGATTTATCAGCAGAAAGAACAAAAAGAAATCATTTATACAGAAGAACAGCAGGCGGCAATCCGGACATTTTCGAAGGATTATGAGCAGGGAATCCGTAAGACTTATCTGTTATACGGGGTGACAGGAAGCGGCAAGACAGAAGTATATATGGAAATGATCGATAAAGTCCTAAGTGAGGGCAGACAGGCAATCGTACTGATTCCGGAGATAGCACTGACCTATCAGACCGTGATGCGGTTCTACACAAGATTTGGCGGACGGGTGTCTATCCTGAATTCCAGGATGTCACAGGGAGAGCGTTATGATCAGATGGAACGTGTGAAAAAAGGTGAAGTCGATATCATGATTGGTCCGAGATCGGCTCTGTTCACACCGTTCGAACGACTGGGACTGATCGTCATTGACGAAGAGCATGAACCGACTTATAAGAGTGAACAGGTACCGAGATTTCATGCAAGAGAGACGGCAATCGAAAGAGCACGGATGGAGGGCGCAAGTGTAGTACTTGGTTCGGCAACTCCGTCTCTGGAAGCATTTTATGCGTGTGAGTGTGGCAGATATCAGATGCTGAGGCTTAGAAACCGCACCGGGAAACAGGCACTCCCGGAAGTATATGTGGCAGATATGCGGGAAGAATTAAAGCATGGGAACCGTTCTATCTTAAGTGACCGGTTAAAAGTACTGATGCAGGACCGGCTGGAGAAGAAGGAACAGATAATGTTATTCCTGAACCGGAGAGGATACGCAGGCTTTGTTTCTTGCAGAGCCTGTGGATATGTAGTAAAATGTCCTCACTGTGATGTATCACTGTCGGTACACCGGGGCGGAAAAATGGTCTGTCATTACTGTGGGTATGAGACACAGACTGTTAAGAATTGTCCGGTGTGCGGTTCTCCGTATATCGGAGGTTTCCGGGCGGGAACACAGCAGATTGAAGATCTGGTGAAGCGGGAATTCCCACAGGCAAGGGTTCTTCGGATGGACATGGATACCACGAAGAACAAAGGCGGACATGAGAAAATCCTGGCGAAATTCGCAGACGAAGAAGCAGACATCATGATCGGGACACAGATGATCGTAAAAGGACATGATTTTCCAAATGTGACGCTGGTCGGTGTTCTGGCGGCAGATATGTCGCTGTATTCGGATGATTACCGTTCCGGAGAACGTACATTCCAACTCCTGACACAGGCGGCGGGCCGTGCGGGACGAGGCAGACGTCCGGGGGAGGTAATAATACAGACTTACAGTCCGGATCATTACAGTATCCGGATGGCAGCGAGACAGGATTACGAAGGCTTCTATGAAAAAGAGATGAATTACCGGGATCTGATGGGATATCCGCCGGCATCACAGCTGATGGCAGTCCTGATGACCGGATCTGATGAAAATAAGCTTACAACGGCAGCAGAATATCTGAAGAAATATGCAATCAGGGTAAGCGCAGACGGAGAAGTGCAGGTAATCGGACCGGCAAGTCCGTCGGTTGGAAAAGTCAATGACGTTTACCGGAAAGTCATATATCTGAAAAGTGAGGAATATCAGGTGCTTGTGCGGATCAAGAACCATATGGAACGCTATATCGAGATCAACAGAGGATTTGCGAACATGAGGATACAGTTTGACTTTAATCCGATGAATATTTTTTAAAAGATAAAGGAGACAAAAGAGATGGCACTTAGAACAATCAGAGAATTTGGGGATGAAGTTCTGAATAAAGAATGTAAAGAAGTAACGAAGATGACGCTTCGCACAAAAGTACTGATCAACGACATGTTAGATACCATGTATGAAGCAATGGGCGTAGGGCTTGCGGCACCACAGGTTGGGATCCTGAAGCGTATCGTAGTCATTGATATCGGAGAAGGACCGATCGTCCTGATCAATCCGGTGATCCTGGAGACATCCGGAGAACAGACAGGCGAAGAAGGATGCTTAAGCCTTCCTGGAAAAGCAGGAATCGTGACAAGACCGAATTATGCGAAAGTAAAAGCATTGAATGAAGATATGGAAGAAGTGATCCTGGAAGGAGAAGGTCTCCTTGCAAGAGCATTCTGTCATGAGATCGACCATCTGGATGGTAAGTTATATACCAGACTGGTAGAGGGTGAAGTACATGACGTGAACTATGAGGAGGAAGAATAGCATGAAAGTAATATTCATGGGAACACCGGACTTTTCGGTCGGAACACTGGAAGCACTGATCGAAGCCGGACATGAAGTCGTACTTGCAGTCACACAGCCGGATAAGCCGAAGGGACGTGGCGGCAAGATGCAGTATACACCGGTCAAAGAAGCAGCACTGGCACATGGAATCCCAGTCTTTCAGCCGGTGAAGATCAGAGAAGCGCAGGCCGTAGAAGAACTTCGCAAATATAATGCAGATATCATGGTCGTTATCGCATTCGGACAGATCCTTCCAAAAGAAATTCTTGAGATGACACCATACGGATGCATCAATGTACATGCGTCCTTATTGCCAAGTTACCGTGGTGCGGCTCCGATCCAGTGGGCAGTTATTAACGGGGATAAAGTGTCCGGTGTAACGACGATGCAGATGAATGAAGGCCTGGATACGGGAGATATGATTATGAAGACAGAAGTGCCACTGGCAGAAGATGAGACAGGCGGAAGCCTTCATGACAAGCTTGCTAAAGCAGGTGCAAAGCTCTGTGTTGAGACATTAAAGGCACTGGAAGATAAGACCGCAACGTGGGAAACACAGGGAGAAAGCCCGACAGCATATGCGAAAATGCTGGACAAAAAGCTCGGAGATATCGATTGGAGCAAGTCTGCGAAGGCAATCGAATGTCTGATCCGGGGTCTGAATCCATGGCCGAGTGCTTACACAGACTGGAATGGTAAAGTCATGAAAATCTGGGAAGCAAAAGTTCTGGATGAGAATACCGATGCAACCCCGGGAACAATCGTGAAAGTGGAAAAAGACGGATTTTCTGTACAGACAGGAGACGGACTTCTGAAAGTACTGGTACTTCAGATCCCGGGAAAGAAGAGAATGGAAGCGGATGCTTTCTTACGAGGTTATCAGATCGAAACAGGATGTGAACTTTCTTCACAAATGATTAAGAATTGTTAAAAATGTATGAAAACCTGCTATTTGGGGAAATTTTCATATATAATGCAGGTCATAGAGAGCAAGGAGGCTGATAATTATGTATTATCCAATGTATTTTGATCCAACGTATATATTAGTGCTGATTGGTGTCGTGATCTGCCTGATCGCATCTGCGAAGATGAATTCCACATTCAGCAGATATTCCAGAGTAAGGAATCATTCCGGTATGACAGGAAGAGATGCTGCAGAGCAGATCCTTCACAGGGAAGGACTGTATGATGTGCGGATTGAGCATATTTCCGGCAATCTCACTGACCATTATGATCCAAGAACAAAGACGCTGAGACTTTCGGATGCAACGTATAATTCTACATCAGTAGCAGCACTTGGTGTAGCAGCGCATGAATGCGGGCATGCAATCCAGCATGCGAAAGGGTATGCGCCTCTTCAGATCAGAGGGGCTCTGGTACCTGTTGCGAATTTCGGTTCTATGGCAGCCTGGCCGCTGATCATTATCGGATTATTCATGAATGGAAATACAGCAAGTCTGCTGATCAATCTCGGAATTTTGCTGTTTTCGGCTGCAGTGCTGTTTCAGATCGTGACATTGCCGGTAGAATTTAATGCCTCCAGCCGTGCGATCCGTATTTTGGAAACATCCGGAATGTTATATCCGGAAGAATTAAGTCAGACAAAGGCAGTGCTGCGGGCGGCAGCGATGACGTATGTGGCAAGTGCCGCATCTATGATTCTGCAGCTGCTTCGTCTGTTGATCATAAGCGGAGGAAGAAGAGATGACTAAACAGGTGACAGAGAGAGAACTGGTGCTGGCGATCCTGATGGAGGTGACACAGCAGAATGTCTACAGCCATCTTGCATTGAATGCCGTCCTGGAAAAATATCAGTATCTGGAGAAAAAGGAACGCGCATTTATCACGAGAGTGACTGAAGGAACACTGGAGCACATGATCGAACTGGATTATATTTTGAATCAGTTTTCCAAAGTGAAGGTCAACAAGATGAAGCCGGTTATCCGCAATATTTTGAGAAGTGCTGTATATCAGCTGAAGTATATGGACAGCGTGCCGGATTCGGCAGTGTGCAACGAGGCAGTAAAGCTGGCAGTGAAAAAAGGATTCGGCACCCTGCGTGGATTTGTAAACGGAGTGCTCCGCAATGTGGCGCGAGGTCTGGATCAGGTAGAGTATCCCGCAGAGGGGATCGAACGGCTGTCTGTTGTGTATTCCATGCCGGAGTGGATTTTAAAATTGTGGAAGAAGACTTATGATCTGGATGTGATCGAATCCATGCTGCAGGCCTTCCAGGAAGAGACACCGGTGACGATCCGGTGTAATCTGGCAAAGACAACGCCGGAAAATCTGAAAGAAAGCCTGCAAAAGGAAGGGGTTACGGTAACGCCGCATCCATATCTGTCCTACGCGTTCAGGATTCAGGACTATGATCATCTTTCAGAGCTGGAAAGTTTTCAAAAGGGAGAGTTTTATGTCCAGGATATCAGTTCCATGCTGGTGGGAGAACTCGCAGATCCAAAGAAAGGGGATCGGGTGATCGATGTCTGTGCGGCACCGGGCGGAAAAGCGCTTCATGTTGCAGAAAAACTGCGGGGAACAGGAAGTGTAGAAGCCAGAGATCTAAGCCTGTATAAAGTAGGATTGATCACGGAAAATATCGAGAGAAGCGGTCTTATGAACATTCACGCAGTACAAAAAGATGCGACTGTCTGTGATGCGGATGTAAAAGATGCGGCGGATCTTGTGATTGCAGATCTGCCCTGTTCCGGATTAGGGGTTCTTGCAAAAAAGACAGATTTAAAATATAAAGCAACCGAACAGAGCACCAAAGAACTGGCAGGACTGCAGAGGGAGATTCTGAAAAATGCTGCGTCCTATGTCCGGCCGGGAGGAACGCTGATCTACAGCACCTGTACGATCAATCCGGCAGAAAATATAGAAAATGTACACTGGTTTTTAAAAGAATTTCCGGAATTTGTACTGGATCCGATCGCGGACAGACTGTGCAGTACTCTTCAGGATAGTGTGGAAGAAGCAGGATGTCTGCAGCTGCTTCCGGGAATTCATAAAAGTGACGGCTTTTTTATTGCCAGATTCGGAAAGAAATAAAAGGATAGAAAAAGGATGAAGAAAGATATTCGCGCATATACATATGAACAATTGGCCGCAGAGATGGAACAGATCGGAGAAAAGAAATTTCGTGCAAAGCAGATTTATGAATGGCTGCATGTAAAGCTTGCTGACAGTTTTGAAGAGATGACGAATCTCTCCAAAGCGCTCCGGGAAAAACTGGAGGCGGAATATGAGATCCTTCCGGTAAAAATGCTGGAGCGTCAGATTTCGAAGATTGATGCAACGAATAAGTTTTTATTTCAGCTTTCTGACGGAAATGTGGTGGAAAGTGTGCTGATGCGCTACAAGCACGGAAATTCCGTCTGCATTTCTTCTCAGGTGGGTTGCCGGATGGGATGCAGATTCTGTGCTTCTACCATCGGTGGGCTGGAGAGAAATCTGTCGCCGTCTGAGATGCTGGGGCAGATTTATCAAATCCAGAAGATCACAGGAGAAAGAGTCTCCAATGTTGTTGTGATGGGAACCGGAGAACCCATGGATAATTATGAGAATTTCCTGACATTTGTCCGTATGCTTACAGATGAACACGGACTGCATATCAGCCAGAGAAATCTCACGGTTTCCACCTGTGGGATCGTGCCGAAGATCCGCGAGCTTGCCATGGAGCATCTGCAGATCACACTGGCACTTTCTCTGCACGGCTCTACTCAGGAAAAGAGAAAGCAGCTCATGCCGGTGGCAAATAAATATGACTTGCAGGAAGTGCTCAAAGCATGTGATTTTTATTTTCAGGAGACAGGAAGAAGGGTGACTTTTGAATACAGCCTTGTTCACGGAGTGAATGACACACAGGAAGATGCAGAGGAACTGATCGGAATCTTAAAATCCCGCAACTGTCATTTGAATCTGATTCCGGTCAATCCGATCAAAGAGCGTGATTTTCAGCAGCCTTCCCGCAAAAATGCGTTGAATTTCAAAAATAAACTTGAAAAAAGCGGAATAAATGTTACTATAAGAAGAGAAATGGGCGCAGATATTGACGGTGCCTGTGGTCAGCTCAGAAGACGCTATGTAAAAACAGAGAATGAGTAAAGGAGAGAGCGTATGAAGACATTTTCCATTACAGATGTTGGGATGGTAAGACAAGTGAATCAAGACTATGTCTATATGACAGACAATCCTCTGGGACCTCTTCCGAA
>ERZ779820.1783-NODE-1783-length-12918-cov-8.622172_pt1 | contig 12918 bp, 10 predicted proteins | sample MGYA00511563_ERZ779820 | MGnify/ENA primary metagenome ERZ779820 (study PRJEB29588, sample SAMEA1964852) | human gut metagenome | biome: human gut; feature: human-associated habitat; material: faeces | place: Denmark | collected 2008/2010 ...
GACAAAGACATATGCTATTCAGGCCGGTCGTGAACTTCGCGTTATCGTAGGTGCGGATAAGATTGACGACAAACAGACTGAAAACCTGTCTGGTGAAATCGCCAAGAAGATTCAGGATGAAATGACTTATCCGGGACAAGTGAAGATCACCGTTATTCGTGAGACACGTGCGGTTAGCTTCGCTAAATAAAAAAAACAGAGAATAATTTCACCACAAATTACACAGATTCTCACAGATTATTTTCATTAAAAAACAATAGTTTAATGATTAATCTGTGAGAATCTGTGTAATTTGTGGTGAGTAGTCTTATTAAACTATGAAAGAGTATCAATTCGAGGTCTGTGCCAATTCCGTAGAAAGTTGCCTGGCAGCTCAGACAGGAGGTGCCAATCGGGTAGAACTATGTGCAGGTATTCCGGAAGGCTATGGGCGGAACCGTAAATATTGACGAATACGAACGAAACGTAACTACCGTCCGGAGAATAATGACTACAATCCACGAATGTTCTTCATCAGTTGCTCGCCAAGACCGATAGTATACCCTTGCGGGACAAAGACTACCCGATTGAATGTGTCGGCAATAATGAATACGGAATAACTCTCTGTAAATAAATGTAATGCATTTGTAATATCCACCGTGTTCGGACCTCTTATAAAAAGTTTTTTTAAAGGATAAAGAAGATTTTTATGTTTTACAGCATATAATCCAAAAACATTTCGTACCTTTGCAGTGTTAATAAAGAAAACAAGATGTAAAACCGCTCTTCAAAACGTGGAGGGCAAAAAAGAGGAAACAAATTATGAAAAAGAATGCAAATGAAAAGATTATGATGTTACAGTACCGTATCAAACGCTATCAAGCAATGGGAAACGGCGCTATGTGCCAAACCTTGAACGGTAAACTTCAAAAACTGCTGTCACAGCAGGTAGCCATGTAAATAAACACACTAATTATATTGAAAAAAGCGAGGAACTTTCGAGTATCCTCGCTTTTTTTATACATTTGTACTCAATAAATAATAAAACACATAGATTATGAAAAAACTATTGATGTCGGTTGCAGTACTTTTATTAGCCGCAACCACCTTTGCGCAAACACCCGGTTATGAATTCACAACCATTGTATCGCACAAAGCGACTCCCGTCAAGGACCAGGCTTCCACCGGAACCTGCTGGTGCTTTGCCACCGCTTCTTTCATGGAATCCGAATTACTTCGTATGGGAAAGGGGGAATACGACCTCTCGGAAATGTTTATTGTCCGCCAAAAATACATGAACCAAATGGAAGACAACTACCTTCGCCGGGGCAAAGGAAACATTGGAGAAGGAAGTCTGGCACATACTTTCAAAAATGCCTATAAACAGGTGGGGATCGTACCGGAAGAAGCCTATTCCGGTCTGATCAATGGTAATACGGATCATAATCACGGAGCATTATGCCGCTACTTCAAAGCTTTGGTCGATGCCAATATCGCTTCCAAGAAACGTACCCCACAGTATTATTCACTTATTGATAATCTATTCGATACGTATCTGGGCAAACTACCAGAGAAGTTCACTTATAAAGGAAAAGAATACACTCCCCATTCATTCTTCGAATCAACAGGATTGAATCCAAATGATTACATTTCATTGACCTCGTACACCCACCATCCGTTCTACGAACCATTTGTTCTTGAAATTCAAGACAACTGGCGTTGGGGGCAATCATACAACCTTCCCATTGATGAATTCATGCAGGTTTTTGATAATGCCATTAATAACGGCTATCCAATCGCATGGGGATCTGATGTCAGTGAACAAGGCTTTACACGTGACGGCGTAGCTGTTATGCCCGATACGGAAAAAGTACAAGAACTAAGTGGATCAGACATGGCTCATTGGTTGAAAATGAAACCGGAAGAAAAGAAACTGAACACCAAACCACAACCTCAGAAATGGTGTACACAAGAAGAACGCCAGGAAGCTTATGACAATTGGGAAACAACCGATGATCATGGTATGTTGATTTACGGTATAGCTAAGGATCAAGAAGGAAACGACTATTATATGGTAAAGAATTCTTGGGGAAAAGCCGGAAAATACGATGGCTTATGGTATGCCTCTAAAGCATTCGTCCGTTACAAAACCATGAATATCGTAGTCAATAAAAATGCACTGCCTAAAGAAATTGCTAAAAAATTAGGTATCAAATAATACGCTACTATACAATACTTTACCGCTAATTCCATAAAATATATATGGAATTAGCGGTTTTTTTATTTGTTTTTTCCTAACTTTACGGATTGATTGGGTAAGTATAACCAGAAAATGGTATTATCCCGTCTCCGAGAGCAGAAAAAAGAAAAAACAATATATAAAATGAATCACAAATGGAATTATCAACCTCCAAGCCAAGAACAGACAGAAGCAGCTAAAGCATTAGCCAAAGAAACAGGGATCAGCCCGATTCTTTGTAAGTTGTTGCTGGAAAGAGGTATAACCTCAGCAGCAGAGGCTAAAAGATTTTTCCGCCCCCAGCTTAACGAGCTACACGACCCATTCCTGATGAAGGATATGAGCATTGCTGTAGAACGGCTTAATCAAGCTATGGGCAGGAAAGAACGTATCATGGTTTATGGAGATTATGATGTAGACGGTACAACAGCTGTAGCATTGGTATACAAATTTCTCCAGCAGTTCTATTCGAACATTGACTACTATATTCCCGACCGATATAATGAGGGCTACGGAGTATCAGTAAAAGGAGTGGATTATGCCTGTGAAACAGGTGTAAAACTCATTATTGTGTTAGATTGCGGTATTAAAGCCGTAGAGGAAATTGCTTATGCAAAAGAAAAAGGTATCGATTTCATCATCTGTGACCACCATGTGCCTGATGATATATTGCCACCAGCCGTAGCTATTCTGAATGCCAAACGGGCTGACAATACATATCCTTACGATCATCTTTCGGGATGTGGTGTAGGCTTCAAGTTCATGCAGGCTTTCGCTTTGAATAATGGCATTGAATTTCATCAACTAACTCCTTTATTAGATTTGGTTGCTGTCAGTGTAGCATCAGACATCGTACCTATCATGGGAGAGAACCGAGTGCTGACACACCACGGCTTAAAGCAGTTGAATTCCAATCCCAGTGTAGGTCTGAAAGCTATTATCGATGTATGCGGATTATCAGAAAAAGAAATTACCGTAGGTGATATCGTATTCAAGATAGGTCCGCGCATCAACGCATCCGGACGTATACAGAACGGAAAAGAGGCGGTGGAACTGCTCATAGAAAAGGACTTCTCGGCAGCATTGGAGAAAGCCAACCAAATCAACCAATACAATGAAACCCGTAAAGATCTGGATAAGACCATGACCGAAGAGGCCAACCAAATTGTAGACCACTTGGAAGGACTAGCAGACCGGCGTTCCATTGTCATCTATAATGAAGCGTGGCATAAAGGTGTTATCGGTATCGTAGCCTCACGCCTTACAGAGATTTATTACCGCCCGGCAGTTGTATTAACCCGTACAGATAATCTGGCAACTGGTTCCGCCCGTTCCGTATCAGGTTTCGATGTCTACAAAGCTATCGAACATTGTCGTGACTTGTTGGAAAACTTTGGAGGACACACTTATGCTGCAGGACTATCCATGAAAGTGGAAAATGTGGAAGAATTCACCCGTCGTTTTGAAACCTATGTCACAGAACATATTTTGCCGGAACAGACCAGTGCTGTAATTGATATTGATGCAGAAATTGACTTCCGGGATATCACTCCGAAGTTCCATGCCGACCTGAAAAAGTTCAATCCCTTCGGACCGGACAACCACAAACCAATCTTTTGTACACATAATGTATATGATTATGGAACCAGCAAAGTAGTAGGGCGTGATCAGGAACACATCAAGTTGGAATTGGTAGACAATAAATCAAACAATGTGATGAATGGCATCGCTTTCGGACAAAGTTCACAAGCACGCTATATCAAGACCAAACGTTCTTTTGATATTTGTTATACCATTGAAGAGAATACGCACAAACGTGGTGAAGTACAATTGCAAATAGAAGATATAAAACCCAGTGAGGAATAATGATAAAGATTTATCTTTGAAATATGTCAAAACTTTAATGACGTTATCAGACACTTATCAGAATAATAAGATGATAAGTCATTGGAGTTTTGACATAATTTTCTTATTTCCCTTCCAATGACCTATAAAGAAATTCTAAAACAATATTGGGGATATGATGACTTTCGGGGCATACAGAAAGAAATCATTGAAAGTATAGGCAACGGTCACGACACGCTAGGATTGATGCCTACCGGTGGCGGCAAATCCATTACCTTCCAAGTACCAGCTTTAGCACAACCCGGATTATGTTTGGTTATTACACCTCTTATTGCCCTGATGAAGGACCAAGTACGCAATTTACGCGACCGAGGTATCAAAGCTTTGGCAGTTTATTCAGGCATGACACGCGAAGAGATCATTGTTGCATTGGAAAACTGTATCTTCGGCGACTATAAATTCCTTTATATTTCTCCGGAAAGGCTGGATACTGAAATATTCCGTAGCAAACTACGGAACATGAAGGTAAGCATGATCACGGTAGATGAGTCACACTGTATCTCTCAATGGGGATATGATTTCCGCCCTGCTTATCTGAAAATTGCAGAAATTCGCGAACTCCTTCCCGACATACCTGTATTGGCACTGACAGCAACTGCCACTCCGGAAGTAGTAACAGACATTCAAACAAAGCTAAACTTTAAAAAAGACAGTCAGGTTTTCCGAATGAGTTTCGAAAGAAAAAACTTGGCTTACATTGTACGTCCTACAGAAAATAAACAGGAAGAGCTATTACATATTTTAAATAGTGTGCCCGGCTGCGCCATTGTCTATACCCGCAACCGGAAACGTACACGTGAAATTGCCGAACTACTGGTCAATAACGGCATAACTGCCACTTTCTATCATGCCGGTTTGAATAATGATGTAAAAGATCAACGTCAAAAAAGCTGGCTCACCGGAGAAAGCCGTACTATGGTAGCAACCAACGCCTTCGGAATGGGTATCGACAAACCAGATGTACGTATCGTTATCCACATAGATATGCCTGATTCTCCTGAAGCCTATTTTCAAGAAGCCGGACGAGCAGGGCGCGACGGGCAGAAAGCATATGCTGTCCTGCTATACGCCCAAAGTGATAAAACCACCCTCAACAAACGTATCAGTGATACATTTCCCGACAAGGATTATATCCGAAAAGTGTACGAAGATATCAACTACTATTTTCAAATGGCCATGGGAGACGGTATGGGTTGCACCTTTGCTTTTAACTTGGATGAATTCTGTCGTAACTTCAAACATTTCCCCGTACAAGCCGACAGCGCTTTAAAGATTCTGACCCGTGCCGGATATTTAGAATATACAGACGAGCAAGATAATGCTTCACGTATTCTTTTCACGATGAAACGCGACGAACTCTATAAACTACACGAGAATGATACAGATACAGAGAAACTGATAAACATCATCTTGCGTTCTTATACAGGACTATTTACTGATTATGCCTATATTAACGAAGATTCCTTAGTAATCCGCTCCGGATTAACCCGCCAACGAATCTATGAAATTCTACTGGCGCTGACTCGTAGACATATCATACATTACATTCCACGGAAAAAGACACCTTATATTATATATACCCGTGAACGGCAAGAAAAGAATCGCCTTGCCCTAACTCGGGAAATATACGAAGACCGGAAAAAAAGCTATACCACCCGAATCAAGGCTATGATAGAATATGCCACAGCCGATGATAAATGTCGTAGCCGAATGCTACTCAGATATTTCGGAGAAAAGAACGAACACAACTGCGGACAATGTGATGTATGTCTTAACAAACATCATTCAGGAATAAAACAGGGAGAATTTCAAGAATTGGAACAACAAATCAAACAGCTATTGCAGGCAGGCGCCATGCCTGCTTCAGAACTACTGAACCAATTGAATAGCAATCGTGAAAAAGCGGAAAAGGTACTCTCCTACCTACTTTCCGAAGAAATAATACAATTAAAAGATGGAATTCTTTCTGTATAAATCGTATCTTTGCCATTGATTTATTAACCTTTTACCCCAACAGAACATGAAAAAAATGCATTTGGCAATCATTTGTCTTTTTACCGGTTGTACTATCTTTGCCCAAAACATAGAAGTACAGCCCATCCCTCAACAAGTTTCCAAACAAGACGGACAAATCAATTTACCTGAAACTTACCAACTCTTGGGAGAAACTGAAGCCAATCCATATGCCGTACAAGAATTAAAAGATTTATTAGGTGGAAAACACCCGGCCAATACCGGTTTGCGCATTTATATAGGAGAAAAAGGAGACAAGTCCATCCGCAAGTTTACTCGTCAGATCCCCAACCAAAAGGAAGGTTATTATCTATCCATCAATAATAAGGAAATAATTCTGGCAGGAAACGATGAACGTGGAACCTACTATGCCTTGCAAACCTTAAAACAATTGCTCAAAGATAACCAATTACCGGTAATAGAGATACAAGACTATCCGGCCATACGCTACCGTGGTGTCGTAGAAGGATTTTACGGAACCCCCTGGAGCCATAATGCCCGTCTTCGCCAACTTCAATTTTATGGTGAAAACAAAATGAACACCTATATATACGGCCCTAAAGATGACCCTTACCATAGTTCTCCCAACTGGCGTCTGCCTTACCCCGAAAAAGAAGCAAAACAATTACAGGAATTAGTAAAAGTAGCTCAAGAAAACGAAGTCGATTTTGTTTGGGCTATCCATCCGGGACAAGACATCAAATGGAATAAGGAAGACCGTGAATTATTATTGGCAAAATTTGAAAAGATGTATCATCTCGGTGTCCGTTCTTTTGCCGTCTTCTTTGATGATATTTCAGGAGAAGGTACCAACCCTGTGAAACAAGCAGAACTGCTGAATTACATAGATGAACATTTTGTAAAAGTAAAACCGGATGTAACTCCCCTTATCATGTGCCCCACAGAATACAATAAAAGTTGGTCCGACCCTGCTAAAGGATATCTTACTACTTTAGGAGACAAACTGAATCCATCCATACAAATTATGTGGACAGGAGACCGGGTTATTTCCGATATTACCCAAGATGGTATTCAATGGATAAACGAACGGATTAAACGTCCGGCATATATATGGTGGAACTTTCCTGTTTCCGATTACGTTAGAGATCATCTGCTCATGGGACCAGTATATGGAAACGATACTCAAATAGCCAATCAGATGTCTGGCTTTGTAACTAATCCGATGGAACATGCCGAGGCTTCTAAAATAGCCATTTATAGTGTAGCCTCATACGCTTGGAATCCAACAAAATATAACAGTGAAAAAACTTGGAAAGACGCTATTATGAACATTTTGCCCGATGCTGCCACTGAACTGGAATTCTTTGCCGCCCATAATTCGGACTTGGGCCCCAACGGACATAAATATCGCCGAGAGGAATCTGTAAATCTCCAACCCACAGCGCAGAGCTTTACTGAAAGTTACATAAAAAATAAAACTTACACTGAAAAAGACTTCTCTATTCTACAAGAAACCTTCAGCCAAATGGTTGAATCAAGTGATATTTTAGTCGCCCATGCTGATAAAAATCCGATTATAGTAGAAATCATGCCTTGGCTTTATCAGTTCAAACTATTGGGTGAAACCGGAAATGAAGTACTGGCAATGGTCAAAGCATACGACAAAAATGACCAATCTTTATTTATGCGTAAATACAAGCACGTGAAAGCCTTGCAACAACAAATGTTTCAAATTGACCAGACATACAACCAAAACCCTTACCAGCCGGGTATAAAGACAGCAGGAAAAGTAATCAAGCCATTGATTGATCAAACTTTCGCCACCGTCACGCAATGCTATAACCAAAAATATAGCACACTGCTGAATGCTGAAACCGACTATATGCCGCATAAACTAATAAGCGATATCAGTCAGATAAAGAACTTACCTTTACAGGTAAAGATAAACCGCATTCAGATTTCTCCGGCGCTGGAAGTTATCAGATGGCCCGGTAATGGTTCATTGACTATCGAACTGGATCAAGTTTATCCCGGAGAAAATATAGAGATAGATTTCGGGAAACCGGAAATCGCAACTTGGGGAAGTCTTGAGATATCTGCAAATGGAAAAGACTGGAGTAAAGTAAACTTTACACAAGAAAACAACCGACTGACTGCCAGTTTACAACAGAAACCAATAAAGGCAGTACGTTTTACCAACATGCAGCATCAGGAACAAGAAATTTACCTCAGACGATTTATTATAACAATAGACAAATAAAACAACTATAAATTATGGGCTTATTTAAATCCTTATTCGGCGGAAACAACACCCCCGAAACCGAAAAAGAGAAAAATGATAAAAAGAACTTCGAGATTTTAAAATACGACGGCATCCGCGCCCAACGTATGGGTAAACTACCTTATGCCATTAAATGTTTTGAAGAAGCAGTTGCCATCAACGATGAATTGGAAACACTCAGCCTGCTAGCCACTGCTTATACACAGGCAAACCGACTAGATGATGCCCGTATCACACTAGACCGCATGGCTACAAAAGATCCTGAACAAGTAAACACCTTCCTTTCACTAGCTGGCATCTGCTATATGCAGGAAGATTACGAAAATATGAAGGATGCCTGCCAAAAAGCTTTGGTTTTAGATAATAAGAACCCCCTATCTTTCTATTTGACAGCAAAAGCAGCTATCGGCATGAAAGATGATATCACCGCCATCGCTATGCTGACTAAAGCTATCGTATTGAAAGAAGATTATACCGAAGCATACCAGCTACGCGCTGAAGTACTTTGGAAAATGAAACAAGCAAAAGATGCTGCCGAAGATATACAAAAGTTGCTCAGCCTCAATCCCGACGACGAACAAGCCTTGCTTTTGAAAGGAGAAATTCTAGCCGCCACCAATGAACCGGAACAAGCACAAGAATGTTTTAATCAAGTATTGTCACTCAATCCGTTCAATGAAAAGGCCTATATCCTGTCAGGAGAACTATATCTGGTAAACAAAGATTTTGACAAAGCATTGGCTGTATATGATGAAGCCATTGAAATCAATCCCAACTTTGCCAAAGCATATCATGAACGAGGACGTATCAAATTACTTAAAGGAGACAAAGACGGATCTGTGGAAGATATGAAGAAAGCAATAGAACTGGCTCCTGAAAATGAAATGAATATTAGCGGTCAATACCATAATTATGAAAACATGACTAAGAATGTTCCGTTTTAAAAGCGGAACATTTCAATTCGTTTTATTGTTTATTTATATACAAAATAAGCAAAAAACACATGAGCGTAAAAGAACAGTATTGGAAATATTCCCTTATCACCATTATACTGGGATTAGGACTTATTTTATTTATAAAAATGTCTCCTTTCATGGGAGGTATTTTAGGAGCATGCACCATTTACATCATGGTAAGAAAACAAATGTTTTATCTTACCCAAGAAAAACATTTCAAAAAAAGTATTACAGCCATTTTACTCTTGATAGAAGCCATCATGTGCTTTCTTGTACCTTTATCATTGGCTGTATGGTTACTGATCAATAAATTACAGACGGTAAACGTAGATACGACAGGTTTTATCCATACGGTAACCAATCTTGCCGATTGGCTTCATACCAAGACGGGATATGACTTACTAAGCACAGAAAACATTTCATCCATAGCCTCCATTCTTCCTGCCATCGGACAGTTTCTGATGGGAAGTATCAGTAGCTTTGCCGTTAATGCTTTCGTATTGGTCTTTATTCTCTACTTCATGCTGATTGGCGGAATTCAAATGGAAAAATACATCTATGAGTTACTTCCTTTCAGCGATACAAACAAAAAAAATGTACTGAAAGAAATTAATATGATTGTCAGAAGTAATGCAATAGGTATTCCCTTACTGGCAGTCATTCAAGGAGGAATAGCTACATTAGGCTACTATTTGTTTGATGTACCCAGCGTGCTATTGTTTGGCTTCCTGACCTGCTTTGCCACCGTCATTCCTATTGTAGGAACAGCATTGGTATGGTTCCCTCTAGCTGCCTATCTTGCTCTTTCAGGAGATTGGACACATGCCGCCGGACTACTTCTTTATTGTGGATTAATTGTAACAAACATTGACAATCTAATTCGTTTTATTCTGCAAAAGAAGATGGCAGACACCCATCCACTCATCACCATTTTTGGAGTGGTCATCGGACTTTCCTTATTCGGATTCATGGGTGTCATATTCGGACCGTTATTGTTATCCATCTTCATTTTATGCGTGAATATCTTCAAGACGCAATACTTAAAATAATCACTTTATATATAGTTGATAAGCATCCGCCAGTTGTTTCATCGCCTTTTCAATGATACAACGCGGACTTGCCACGTTTAAACGCATAAAGCCAATGCCTTCCTTACCAAACATTTCCCCGTCATTCAATGCCAAATGCGCTTTATCTACAAAGAATTCATTCAAATCTTTCTGGCTCAACTCCAGTTCACGGCAATCCAACCAAACTAAATAAGAAGCCTCCGGACGAATGGCCTTGATTTTAGGTGCATGTTTTTTCAAAAATTCGTCGACAAAATCTATATTTCCTTGTATATACGCCAAACATTGGTCAAGCCATTCCGTACCATGACTATAAGCAGCCTCAACAGAAAGAAAAGCAAAGACATGTCCCATATCCAACTCACCGGCATCCATATAGATACGGAAGCGTTTACGCAAATCTTCATTAAAAATAAGAGCATGTGAGGCAGATAGTCCCGGCATATTAAAAGCCTTGCTAGGAGACATAAAAGTAACAGAGTTCATTCGAGCCTTTTCACTGACAGTAGCAAAAGGACGATGCGTATGAGGAGGTAAAGTCAAATCCGCATGAATTTCATCCGAGAAGACCAATACTTTCTCATCATAACAGATATCAGCTATCGCTCGTAACTCTGCTTCAGTCCACACAACGCCACCCGGATTATGAGGATTACATAAAATAAAGAGCTTACAACCTTTAATTTGTTCACGAAAAGCATCCAAATCCATACGGTACATCCCGTTCTCCCATTTCAACGGATTTATGACCAAAGTACGCTCATTACGAGTAGTAACCCATGCAAAAGGATGATAAACAGGAGGTTGAATCATTACCTTATCCCCTTTCTGAGTAAAACAATTCATAGCCATACCGATGCCCGGTACAATGCCGGGAACAAAATTTATCACTTCCTTGGTCACGATCAAATCATAACGCTGTTTTACCCAGTTTATAATCGCATTATAATAGCTATCTGGTTTGCCGGTATACCCTAAAACTTCATTTTCGCAACGTTTACGAATAGCATCTGTTACAAAAGGAGCTGTGGCAAAATCCATATCAGCCACCCATAAAGGAATCAAATCCGTACGTCCCCAAATATGCTTCAGCCCTTCTACTTTCTCAGCAGACGTACCGCTGCGATCTATCACTTTATCAAAATTGTATTTCATTGTTTCTATTTTTAGGAATTGTCGCCCAAATATAGGAAATTTCTACATTGGGCGACATTAATATTCCCTTATTTTTTCAAGGCTTCAATTACCTGAGGCATCATTGTCCAAACAAAATTTTCACTTTGTGCTGTATAAAAATTACCATCAACAACCGATCTCTCATCAGTAGCCATCCCTTTACTTACAGCCGGTTTTGCCAAAGGATGCACAGCTAATCTCTTTCCCTCTGTAATTCCAGCAAAATCAAACAACAGACCTGCAGCACAATGACCTATCAGGATCTTTCCCTTCCCGGCAAATGCCTTCAAGACCGACATCAAGTCCACATTATAAGACTTATCCGCATTTTGAGCAAATACGGGAACCGCATCCCCACAGGCAAAAACCAAAGCATCAAAATCATCTTCATGCCCTATAAGATTTGCAATCACATCATCGGCCACCAATTCAATGCCCGAGTTTGTTTTAATTTCCTTTGTTTCCGCCACTGCATACACCTTATAGGATATACCATTTTCAAAAAACGCTTCCAAATACTGGAACAAACCGAATCCGTTCACCGGATTTACCGCTAAAACAGCTACTTTCTTTGCCATAATCTTAACTTATTATAAGTGAAACAATAAATTTATCTAGTAGAACAATAGTTCTCTTTAGTAAGTTTATTACTTTTGTAATGCAAATGTAAGTATCCTTCTTCCCAAAAACAAGAAGGCACCTGTAGATAAGGAACTTACATAGAGGTAACCATTGTTGAACGGCAAGCAAATAGAGAATATTAAAAAATGAAAAATTTTCATCCGGATAATAATTGCCCTGTACGGAATGTATTGTGCAGGCTTGGTGATAAATGGTCTATGCTGGTTCTTATCACATTAAATGCTAACGGAACCATGCGATTCTGCGACATTCATAAAACAATAGCCGATATCTCACAACGTATGCTGACTGTAACTCTGCGCACACTGGAAACTGACGGACTAGTGAGCCGGAAGGTGTATGCCGAAGTTCCGCCGCGAGTAGAATATGAACTGACAGAAAGAGGGAAAAGCTTAATACCACATATAGAAGGATTAGTAGATTGGGCTTTACAACAGATGCCGGGAATTATGGAAAGCAGGAGCCAAACAGGCACTGCCTAAAAAAAAATTGAAAAAAAGCTTCTTATTTATTTGTTTTTACTAGAAATATATTACTTTTGCAGCGTATTCAATAACAATAAGAACAAAATGAAAGCATTATACAATACATACTTTTTCTTCTTTTATTACTTTTACTTTAGCAACAAAGTGAAGCGGGAATTTGTATGTGTACGTTAAACAATGATTAAAACAATGCGATAATAACAACGAAATC
>ERZ779820.1784-NODE-1784-length-12909-cov-7.919480_pt1 | contig 12909 bp, 9 predicted proteins | sample MGYA00511563_ERZ779820 | MGnify/ENA primary metagenome ERZ779820 (study PRJEB29588, sample SAMEA1964852) | human gut metagenome | biome: human gut; feature: human-associated habitat; material: faeces | place: Denmark | collected 2008/2010 ...
GATCCTAAGTCTGGCGCGGCTACCAATTACGCCACAGGCGCGGCAATCCTTTCGGTAAGCGGTTGCAAAGGTAATGCTTACTTCTGAAATAACCAAATTATTTCATTATAAAATGCATATAATCCTTTATTGTTTGTGATTATGTAAATATTCACGTGCCGCTTCAATAATAGTATCAATGCCTTTGTTGTAATCTTCGGAAGTGATATCTACTTTTTTATCCGGTTCGATACCGAATTCCAGATGTTTCATATCAGGATCATACATCGGGCTTGCAGAAAAGCGGACAGACCAACCATTGGGGAGTTCGGAAGAGAAGGGGAGCCCTGAACCGCCACCGGTTTTGTCGCCGATAACGGTAACTCTGTCTAATTGTTTCATTCGGTTCACAAAATCGTTGGTGGCACTATAAGACCGGCGGTTTGTTAATACTACGGTATGTTTCTGCCAGCGTACACGATCCATGGGTGGCTCAAGATAAACAGCTTCGGGAGTGGAAAACTCATTATGGCCGGGACCGGTTTTGTAGGACATGTAGCCAATCAGCTTTTTCTCGTTAGTGAAGCGTTCTGCCAGTTTCTCGGCAGTAGTGAGGTTGCCGCCTCCGTTATTGCGGACATCAAGAATTAATCCGTTGCAAATGGCCAATTTGCTGAGAATCTGATCTAGGTTGCCGGAACCGATACCCGACTGGAAGCTTCCACAATATACATAGGCTATATTATCTTCTAAAATCTGATATTTAAGTCCTGAAGCGGTATTATAATCCTTTCCCAAATAGCGGCTTTGTATGCTGTCATCAAAATTGCGCGGATAATTGTCGTACCACTCTCGGTATTGGGAAGTACGATCTTTTGAAACCAAATTGACATGTCCGTCCCGCAGTTCGTTCAGCATTTCCGATAAGACATCGAAGAGTTGTTCATTACTCATACCGGAAGTTAACCGCTTCTTATAATCAGAATGGATTTTATTCCAATCTAATCCGTATTCCTGATTCTTATATTCTAGGAAACAATAGTGTTCATCGATGATTTTCCATAAAGCTTCGAAGTTTCCATCGGGAGAATCATTGAAAGTATCTTCGGTGATGCAGGAAGTGCCTGAGAGAATCATCAAAAGGAAGATGGCTGTTTTTTTGAATATTTTCTTTATCATATACGATTTAATATGGACTGACCTTTGGGGACATTCCTACTTTCTTTTTGTTTTTTATCAGATAGAAGTTTTTCACAAAGCCCAGCATGAATACGTGAGACCACGTGTGACTTTTTAAGTGGTTGACTTTAGCCTGCTGGATATCACAAATATATCCTGCCCGCACATTCATATTGCCTACAGGAAAGTCGAGTGTGAGCAGTTGACGAAGCGCCGGCTGATTGTGTAAAGAGGTGAAAAGGATATTTTTTCCTCCATGTTTCAAACTGAAAATCTCATAATAAGATTGTCCGTATTCGGGTGAAAACATAACTCCCATTAAAGGTAGGTTGGCCTGATAGCGTGCTATCAGGGGATAGTTTCCGATACGGAAACGGTAGATGACCATACCGGACCCTGCAATATTTACATACGCTTTGGCTTGCGCAGGATTATTGGAATTTCTTGTGTTGTATACAAATCCTCCGTTTAAGTCAATCATGGGTCCGGCAAGGATTTTCAAGTTCTCTGCCAGCCTGAACTGATAGTGCCAAGCATAATTCCAATTGATTAATCCAGCCAGTTCACTGCCTGTCTCGGCTTTATTGTCTGTCAGTGACAGGTTTATCTGAAACAGACTTTGCGCAGATACGTTGCCGTTCAGCAATTTGGTCATTCTCATACTCTCTCTGAGAATACGGATTTCGGGACCGGTATATTCCATCGGAGACAGATAAGTATCAAGGATATTGGTATAGCCTGCTCCATAAAGGGTAGCTCGCATGACGTATCGGTTTGTCTGCAGGCTGTCTTCTTGTGCTTTACCCCCAAGGACAAAGGGCAGCAACAATAATAGTAAGAATATTTTCTTCATGGATTAAAACAGTTTCATTTGCCCGGTTATCTCATCTATGATATCTGTCTCACTCTTGCCATGGTCAGGATCTTCTATCATTGCCTCTTTTTCATTGTCATCATCATTCTCTTTTTCGTTATCTTCTTCTGCCGAAGAGGATTCGTCGGGAAAACGGACAGGGGGTAGCTCGTTGATAGATTCCACAGCATACGTGGTTATTCGTTTTCCTTTTGCTTTATAGCTTTTCACACCGATAAACTCATCGACATCAATTTCCAAGGCCTCGCGGAAGCTGTCGTGACCGCCAAAGATAACTTGTACCCGCGGATAGACGATGCTGGTCAGCAGAATAGGACGGCTGTCCTTATTCTCACCTAGATAATTGAGCTTTTTGGAAGTTGCTTCAAAGGTGAATCGCTTTAAATAAGGATATCCCTGTTGGTCAGCGTCATAGAGTGCTGCCGACCATACTTTGTTGGCATTGAATTTTTCAATCACACAAATTCCCGGGTCATAATGATTATTCAAGTCAAAGTTGGTGGTATAGAATTCTCCGTTTTCTTGAACTATCAAGATAAGGTCATCGCTTTGGAATTCTCCAAGGTACTGGCCGCGTTCGTCATAATTCAGTCGTAGAACATCATGGTCAAACCATACTTTGCGTCCTCCCAAAGTAGAGCCTCCGCGTTGCTTCAGGGCAATCTTATGCACTTCATATTTGCTCAGGATATTTCCCATGGACTGGCGTCCTTTGATATTGATATCACTGAAATCTTTTTCATAGATTATCTTTTTGATACGCGGGTTCGGTTTTAGTGTTATCTTGATGACTTCTGCCTCACCGTTGGGGTTAGCCGTGAAATAGACGATACGCGAACCGGGAGTTCCCTGAGTGACATCGTATTCGCGGTCACGGGTAATCGAAGTGATATTGAATCGCTTTATATAATGAAATCCTTCTTTTCCGTCGCGATACACCACATTGTAAATGGTACGTTTGTCGTTCTTTTTGAAAACGTTTACATACAGTACGTTTTTGCCGACAAACATCTTGTCGGTTACACGAACCACTTTGTATTTTCCGTCTTTATAGAAAATAATCACATCATCAATGTCCGAGCAATTGGCCACAAACTCGTCTTTCTTCAGGCTTGTGCCGATAAAACCTTCTTCGCGGTTGATATAAAGCTTCTCGTTAGCTTCGACTACCTTTGCTGCTTCTATGGTATCGAAATTGCGCAGCTCGGTGCGTCTCGGATAATTCTTGCCATATTTTTCCTTCAGCATCTCATACCAGTTTATGGTATAATCGATGATATGCGCCAGTTTATCATTAATGTCTTCTATTTCTTCTTTGATGCGGGCGATGTTTTCGTCTGCTTTATCTTTATTGAATTTCAGAATACGTGCCATTTTGATTTCCATCAATTTCAGGATATCTTCTTTCGTTACTTCCCTGATAAATTGCGGATAGAATGGGGTCAAACGTTCGTCGATGTGTGCACAGGCCGCATCCATATTTTCAGATTGTTCGAATCTTACGTCTTTATAAATGCGTTCTTCGATGAATATCTTTTCAAGAGAGGCAAAATGAAGATTCTCCAGAAGCTCTCCTTTGCGTATTTCCAATTCCTGACGAAGCAGGGACAATGTATTGTTTACAGATTTTTTCAATACGTCACTGACAGTGAGAAAGTGTGGCTTGCGTGCATCAATCACACAGCAGTTAGGTGATATGCTCACCTCACAGTCTGTAAATGCATATAAGGCATCCAGTGTTTTGTCGGAAGATACTCCGGGAGCGAGATGCACCAATATCTCTACTTTCTCTGCTGTGTTATCATCTACCTTACGGACTTTTATCTTCCCTTTTTCAACTGCTTTCAAAATGGATTCTATCAGTGACGAGGTTGTCTTTCCATAAGGAATTTCGGTGATGGCCAGCGTCTTGTTATCCAGCTTGTTTATTTTGGCGCGTACTTTTACCACACCGCCGCGCTCTCCGTCATTATAACGGGATACATCGATAGACCCTCCGGTTTGGAAATCAGGGTATAATTTGAACTCTTCTTTGCGCAGATAGGCAATAGATGCGTTGCATAAATCATTAAAGTTATGCGGAAGAATCTTTGAAGAAAGTCCTACGGCGATGCCTTCCACTCCCTGAGCGAGAAGAAGCGGAAACTTGACCGGTAGTGTTATGGGTTCTTTGTTTCGTCCGTCGTATGAAGATTGCCATTCGGTGGTTTTGGGATTAAAGACCACGTCGAGGGCAAACTTCGAAAGCCGGGCTTCAATGTAACGGGGAGCTGCCGCACCGTCGCCGGTCAGAATGTTACCCCAGTTTCCCTGACAGTCTATCAACAAGTCTTTTTGTCCTAATTGTACCAGTGCGTCACCGATAGAAGCGTCACCGTGAGGATGGAATTGCATGGTATGACCTACAATGTTGGCCACTTTATTATATCGTCCGTCATCCAATCGCTTCATACTGTGAAGAATACGCCTTTGAACCGGCTTAAGTCCGTCATTGATGTGCGGAACGGCACGTTCCAAAATAACATAAGAGGCATAATCCAGAAACCAGTTTTGGTACATACCGCTTAATTGATGCTTGACAGATTCATTTTTGGTATCTGCGGGCTTATAGTCTGAATGTTGGTTTTCCGCTACGGGAGTATTTTCATCGTTCTGTTCTTCTTTATCGATAATATCTTCGCTCATATATATTTAAATTCCTTAATGTTCTGCTGATATGCACGCAAAAATACGATTTTTATTGAAAAAAATCATTTACTTTGCACATTATTTCGTCCTAATTAAGGGATGACAACAGGAAAAACAACAAAAGTGTAAGAATAAACATAAAAGGAAAATGGCACAAGAAGATGTTTTTAAGAAATTAGTTTCTCACTGTAAAGAGTATGGTTTTGTATTTCCGTCAAGTGATATTTATGACGGATTGGGTGCTGTCTATGATTACGGCCAGATGGGAGTGGAGTTGAAGAATAACATCAAACAATATTGGTGGCAGAGCATGGTGCTGTTGCACGAAAATATCGTGGGTATCGATTCGGCAATTTTTATGCACCCTACTATCTGGAAGGCATCGGGACACGTTGACGCTTTCAATGACCCCTTGATTGACAACCGCGACTCTAAGAAACGCTATCGTGCCGATGTTTTGATTGAGGACCAATTGGCTAAATACGATGATAAAATCAACAAGGAAGTTGCCAAAGCCGCCAAAAAGTTCGGAGAAGCTTTTGATGAAGCACAGTTCCGCAGCACCAATGCACGTGTGCTGGAGCATCAGGCTAAACGCGATGCACTTCACGAACGTTTTGCAAAAGCATTGAATGATAATGATTTGAATGAACTTCGTCAGATTATCTTGGATGAGGAAATCGTCTGTCCTATTTCGGGTACGAAGAACTGGACGGAAGTGCGTCAGTTCAATCTGATGTTTACTACCGAAATGGGCTCTACTGCCGACGGTTCTATGAAGATTTATCTCCGTCCAGAGACGGCACAGGGTATTTTCGTGAATTACCTGAATGTGCAGAAGACCGGTCGTATGAAAATACCTTTCGGTATTGCTCAGATTGGTAAGGCGTTCCGTAACGAAATCGTTGCCCGTCAGTTTATCTTCCGTATGCGTGAGTTTGAACAAATGGAGATGCAGTTCTTTGTTAAACCGGGTACCGAGCTTGATTGGTTTAAAACCTGGAAGGAAACCCGTTTGAAATGGCATAAAGCATTAGGATTTGGCGATGACCATTATCGTTATCATGACCATGATAAATTGGCACATTATGCGAATGCTGCAACGGATATCGAGTTCTTGATGCCTTTCGGATTCAAGGAAGTAGAAGGTATTCATAGCCGTACTAACTTTGACTTAAGTCAGCACGAGAAATTCTCAGGCAAGAGTATTAAATATTTCGACCCGGAATTGAACGAAAGTTATACTCCGTATGTTATTGAAACATCCATCGGTGTAGACCGTATGTTCCTGAGCATCATGAGTGCTGCTTATACGGAAGAAAAGTTGGACAACGGTGAAACTCGTGTCGTTCTGAAATTGCCCGCAGCATTGGCTCCCGTAAAACTGGCTGTCATGCCTTTGGTCAAGAAGGACGGTTTGCCTGAAAAAGCGCGTGAAATCATGGATAATCTGAAGTTCCACTTCCATTGCCAATATGATGAAAAGGACAGCATCGGTAAGCGTTATCGCCGTCAGGATGCCATCGGTACTCCTTATTGCATCACTGTGGATCATCAGACACTCGAAGATAATTGTGTGACATTGCGCAACCGCGATACCATGCAGCAGGAGCGTGTCGCTATTTCGGAATTGAACAATATCATTGCCGATAAAGTAAGTATAACAAGTCTGTTGAAGACTTTGCAATAATTAATAGTGTATGAATAAAAGTATTCTTTGGCTGATTAGCCTGTTGTTTGCCGCTTCATTTGCAATTGTTTCATGTAGTGAATCGGATGGAGAAGAAAATCCTTATGCAAATTGGCAGGAGCGTAATCAGAAATATTTGGATTCCATTGCGGCTGAGGCAAAGGCGAATCCGGGTGAATGGAAAGTTGTCCGTTCCTATAAACTTCCTCCTTTGGGCTTGAATGAGCAGGGAAAGGTGAACGAGTATGTTTATTGTAAGATAATAAACAACGGAGAAGGAGAAAGACCTCTGTTTACGGATACTGTGGCGGTTAATTATCGGGGTAAGTTAATAAACGGAACTGTTTTTGACCAAAGCTATAAAGGAGAATTGAATCCGAGCATTGCTGTTCCGGTCGAATTTCCGGTAGGCGATGTGATTGTCGGGTGGACAACAGCTCTTATGAATATGACCGTAGGCTCCAGATGGGAACTTTATATTCCTTCCGAACTTGCTTATGAAGAAGCCGGAAGCGGTTCGATACCGGGCTATTCTACTTTGTTTTTTGATGTGGATTTGGTGAAACTTATTCCTTTGGCATCGAATGGTAAAAGTGCAGAATCGGCTTTGGATACTGAATAAGCGGTTATCATAAAAGATTTGAAAGAGTATTGCAGTTCTTCTGTGATACTCTTTTTTTATGGAATATGTTCAGCAAAGGCTGTTTCATGTTTGGCTATCCGTTTGTCGGGCTAAGCCTTGCATGCCCCAAGGCTAACCCTTTTTCTGTATATGGCCAAGCTTTTTTCTACGTCCGGTTAGTACGTCCCACTGCAACAGAACGTACGTCCCACTATAGCAGGATATACGTCCCACTGTAGCAGGACGTACGTCCCACCGTTGTAGGACGTACTGGTTCTCCGTATAAAAAGGGTTAATCTGAGGTATGAAAGTGCTTAGCTTTGGGCAAGAAGAGGCTTGGTTCTAAAAAAATAATCTTTATCTTGGTCTACCCCTTAGAAAGGAGATTGACGCAAAGATAAAGATTATAATATTAAAGAATTAAAGCTTGTGTGAGCAGCGGATTATTTCACATTTCCCACTTTAATCAGGTATTCTGCAATCTGTACGGCATTCAGTGCTGCGCCTTTCTTGATTTGATCGCCTACAATCCAGAAAGTCAGTCCGTTCTCATTGGCCAAGTCCTTGCGAATGCGGCCAACGTAAACAGGATCTTTACCTGCCAGGAACAATGGCATGGGATATTCTTTCTTCTCTGGATTATCCATCAATACCAAACCTTCTCCTTTGGCAAATGCTTCGCGGGCTTCTTCGGGAGAGATGGGACGTTCTGTTTCTACCCAGATGCTTTCAGAGTGAGAGCGGAGAGCAGGAACACGTACACACATGGCACTTACCTGAATGTCAGAGTGCATAATTTTACGTGTCTCGTTAAACATCTTCATTTCTTCCTTGGTATAACCGTTGTCGGTAAATACATCAATTTGGGGAATCAGATTGAATGCCAACTGATAAGCAAATTTATCTACAGTGACGGGTTCATTAGCCAATACCTGGCGATATTGTTCGTACAATTCGTCCATGGCTGCTGCACCTGCGCCGCTGGCAGCCTGATAAGTAGCTACATGCACACGCTTAATGTGTGAAAGGTTTTCGATGGCTTTCAGGGCGACTACCATTTGGATTGTTGTACAATTGGGATTGGCTATCACATTGCGTGGACGGTTTAATGCGTCTTCCGGGTTCACTTCTGGCACAACCAAGGGTACATCTTCATCCATACGGTATGCGCTGGAATTGTCGATTAATACGGCGCCATGTTTGGTGATGGTTTCACAAAATTCTTTTGTGGTTCCGGCACCTGCCGATGTGAAAGCGATGTCAACACCTTTAAAGTCATCGTTGTGCTGAAGGAGTTTTACTTCTATCTCTTTACCGCGGAAAGTGTATTTTCGTCCTGCACTGCGTGAAGAACCGAATAACACTAACTCATCCAACGGGAAGTTCCTTTCATCGAGCACACGCAGGAACTCTTGTCCTACAGCTCCGCTCGCACCAACAATTGCTACTTTCATTTTGCTTTTTTATTTTATAAATTAGTAATACTTAATCTGTTTACCTGCCAAGCGAGCAGGTTCAGATTGCAAAATTAGAACATTTTGGAATATAAATCAGTAAAAAAGAAACTTTTTTCGTAATTCTGGAAAACTTTCGTTAGTGCCTTATACAAAGGACTTTGGAAGAATTACCTAATTTTGAGGTAATGACTTGGCAACTGTGCCACATGCAGCGTTCTGCCTTGATTTGCTTACAAGGAACTCATTTGAATACAAATATAGGAAAAAATATTGGAAGCTATAACACAAAATAAGAAAAAGCTAATACCCTTTTTGCAAAAGAGAACCATAACTGTTTTTCTTTATGGTTCTCTTTTGCTTTTTAATTAAGCAGCTCTCATTTGTTCCATTACATCATTTGCGTCTTTTTCAGCTTTGCTTATTTCTGTTTTATTGATGATATTTTGGTCCGAGCTGTTGGATTTTTGTACTAATTGCACTTTACACATATTGTACAACACCCCTACAATCAGAACCATATTTTCTATAACAAGCTGTTCTTCCATTGATAAATTATACCAATTTACACGTTTTTCACTATACGACTCAATAATATTCCGCATCTTAGTTAATTGTTTCATATACAATGAGCGCATACGCAATAATGTAGCATTATATCTTTCAGCAGTTCTTTGCAAATCATAAAGATAGTTGCATATATCATTGATTTTTCGTTCATTAGAAATCATTTGTTCCCATGCTTCATCCGCTTTACTTGAAAGTTTAGAACCTGTACAGCTAAATATGACACCTCCAACTAATAAACCTACACCTAATGTTGCAGCACCTAAAATAGTAGTACCTAAAGATATCCCACCACCTCCTGCAGCAAGTGAACCGCCACCAAGAGCGGCAAGAGTTGCATTAGTTGCAGCAGCTCCACTTAAAGCAGAAATTGCAGTTCCTGTTGAAGCCGTACCAAGAGCCATGACAGCAGCCGTTGTTGCACCTGATGCAGCAAATCCTCCAGCTGTACCTAAAGCAGCTCCACTTAAACCTCCAACAAGAACACTTGCTCCGACAGATGCTTTCTTGATTTCTTCACCCTCAAATTTTGGTATTGATACATTTCCAATTTTTACGTCTGCAAACTCAGGACGATTCTTAATCCGCTCAAACAAATCGGAGAATTGTTGAAATTCGGAAAGGACTTTCATTTCATTCTCCCCCAAAACGTCCATAGTCCTGCAAGCACTTTGATTCATCCTTTCAAGACGAATATTGTTTGAATTATTCCGTTTTTGAGCCTCTTTTAACTTATCATTGGCTTGTTTCATCTTGACACCGCCATGAATTCCTAAGCCGACACCTGTTGTTCCTGCAACAGCGGCAGCTATTCCTAAAATCAATGGTAATGGCATAGTTATTCTCCTTTCTCTACTAAATTGACTAATGATATATAAGCAGCTACATAAGCATCTTCCAAATTGATAGCTTGCTCTATAAAAGCTCTATCAAATTCAAAAGCATCTGCCAGCTGTTGTACTAATGCCTTTTCTTCAGCAGCATAATTTCCATCAGCAAACGCCAATGCTAATAACTCTAAAAAGATAATTCGTTTTGTTTGAAGTGTCGAAGTCATAGCAAATTCCTTAATGATACTATCAGCATCACATTGTTCATCTAAGTTGCAAATAGGAATTAGCATTTCATTAGCATAAGCAGACAAAATCTGCTTTTCAGATTCTTCAACAACGCCATCTGCCTTTATTAACGCAACGGCAAGTTTCATGAAATTATCCTTTTCTGTAGGACTCAGTGAATTTAAAAACATAGCTCTTTATTTTTTAGTTTGTTACATATTTCATAGTTGAGTTTGTAAAACTCATCACAGGTATATTTCTCTTTGAAAAATTGTTCGTAGCAATCGTCTATCCGACAAAACAAAGGCCTATCTTCATAAATACTGCACAGATTTCCTTTTAGGTATTTGCAAATACCATCGCCTCTATCTAACTCAGCATAAATTGATATACCTTTGAGATGTCTGCAACATTCTCCGCACTTATCACATTCAAACATCAGCAGAATTTTAATTTGCTGTTAGGATCTGCCATAAAAGAATCCATGTCTTTATGGTTTCCAATCGGTGAATTAATCTCTAATCGTTTACATACAGTTCGCAAGGCGAAATTCAGTTCTTGCTCATTGGCCGCATCCTCTAAAATAGATACAGCCTCACTATAAGACTGGACTTCCTTTTGGAATGCAGCCAAATCTATATTCATCAGTTTGGCGCAATATTCTTCCAACAACCGTGCTTGTGTTCGATAATATACTACAATATCATCAACAGTCGGAATTGAATTAAGCACTTGCACAATTTTATTGACGGCGGAATTTCTGTCCAAAAGATATAACAACGAACAACTCAATATGCCTGTAACAAGTGTGCCGCAGAATGTTTGTACAATATCTCCAACAACAGGAATTGCCGCAACACCTGTTTTAGCAATCAAATCGCCAACCATTGTACCTGCAACAACGCTGGCTCCTGTTGCTATAATTTTTGTAGCCGCCCTAAACCTCTCTCCGAAAGGAAGAAAGTCGGGATTAAACAATAGAATTTTTGTCGCTTCAACCAACGAAGCCCACGATTGCCGGATAATCCTCACCACATTCTTAGCCGTAGTAAAGAATATATTACAAAGCGTTGTAGTCAAAGAAGCCAAGACTCCTCCAACTGCGCCTTCTATGAATTTATGCCATAGTTCTTTATATTTGAGCCTGGCATTTTCCAAACCTCTTTTAACTCCCAAAGCTATGCTGTTAAACAAGGCTTTACCATCTTCTTTCCCTTGTTTTATTTCATCACGAACAGCGAACCAAATTTCACTAAAGACCAAGCCGAGCGCTTGACGTAATCCCATAGCCACGCCAACCTTACCAGCAGCTTTAGCTGTGTCCTTGAAAAAGGCAGAACTTGTATAGTAAGCTCGGTTGATTTTTTCATTATAGGCTTTACGAGACTTTCGATATTGTTCTAACATTCTTTCTTTTGTAGCTTCCGGATTATCAATATTTACTTCTGGATGCTTTTCAAGATAATTATCAAAACCTCCTTCACGAATATACGCTTCCATATCAACTTCTGATAAAGGAGCATCACAACCATGCTCCTTTTTCCACTTTTCATTCTTTTGCTTTGCCCAACTTCCCATTGAAGCATTAAGACTTTTATTTGTCCAAGCCAAATTTTCATCAGAATTTGCAAGGTCAATACCGCTTAATCCAGAAAGGACACGTCCTCTATCTTCATGAATACCTTTGCATTCAACCACATGGTCTAATTCAACTCGTAAATCCTTAGAAACAGCGGATGCTTTTGTATACCTTAAATCTTTATCCGTATAAACGTCTTTTATTAAAGTCCCATGCTCATTATATTCTTGACGAGCCTTACTCTTTTTTGTTGTAAAATTGGGATTAGTATCATGATAATCAAGCTTCATCTTTTCATCGTACTTTTCACGATTATCATAAGCTTCTTTATTCCTTTTATTCTTATATTTCATTTGTTCGTCTTTACCAACTTGTCGCACGTTATGAATTGTATCAACATCACCCCCATATTGGTCACGTACAAAAAAATCAAGCCCAAATGATGTAATAAGGCTCTGTATTATCACATGCTCATACTGCTCAAATATGCTATTATACACATTTGCTTCAGCATCATAACTTCCATCAATTTGTTTCACAAAATTTTCAGCCATATATAATCTCCTTTATTAAACCACGAAGCGTGGAACTGTATGCCACACTTCTTTATGTACAGGCCCTGAGAAAACCTTTGGAAACAGATGTGGGAATAACAGCCCCACGCATATGCGTGGAGACCATTATATCATCTCTTGTTTCCATTGTTTGAAGGTTCTCAGGCTTCGTACATACAAGAAGAAGACATAACGCCTCTTATTTTTCAATATGTTATGGATAGAGTTAGCTCAATCCGAATACAAAAGTATGAAAAATCCGTGATATACTTTAAATCATCACGGATTTTTTTGATTTACAGTTTCATACTTCTATTCTGTTTCGGCTTCGGTATTCCGATAGCTTCTCTAAACTCATTCATCTTCTTTCTGAACCAACTCACATGTGAAACTCCATCTATCTTGAAATCGAATTTACCGCTTTCATCCTGTTTGATGGAGCAGACTGAATGTTGGGTATCAAAACTTCGGTTAAATTCGGAAGAATAGAGTTCTCCTTTTATCCCGACCTCCTTGAACTCGCACAGTCTTCTGATTATCCCGTCATTAAAGCCCAAACGTTCACGCAGGAAGTTTATCACGGGCATCAGCTTCTCCACATACGGGAAATAGCGTCTGACAAAATCCGTAAACTCCGACAGCTTGCGGTGCTGTTGCTCGTAAGC
>ERZ779820.1806-NODE-1806-length-12806-cov-11.428437_pt1 | contig 12806 bp, 10 predicted proteins | sample MGYA00511563_ERZ779820 | MGnify/ENA primary metagenome ERZ779820 (study PRJEB29588, sample SAMEA1964852) | human gut metagenome | biome: human gut; feature: human-associated habitat; material: faeces | place: Denmark | collected 2008/2010 ...
CTCAATCCCGATGTGCTGCTCTTCGATGAGCCGACCTCCGCGCTCGACCCCGAGATGGTCGGCGAGGTGCTGCAGGTCATGAAGCGCCTTGCCGCCGAGGGCATGACGATGGTCGTGGTCACCCATGAGATCGGCTTTGCCCGCGAGGTCGCAAGCCGCGTCATCTTTATGGAGGGCGGCTACATCGTGGAGGAAGGCACCCCCGATGAGGTCATCAACCACCCGAAGCAGCCCCGCACGGTGGACTTCCTGAGCAAGGTGCTGTAACACAGCAAAATACGCCAAAGCGCCCCGCACCTACCGGTGCGGGGCGTTTCGTGTAGAAAGACGCATTTCCCCGGCGTACAATACGGGCGGGACTTTACCGCCGCCGTATTGCACCCGGGGCGCGGGTTTGCTACAATAAGGATAAGCGAAAGGAGCGTTTGCCAATGGAAAAAATCAAAAGGAATTTCGGCTTCGGCTGTATGCGGCTGCCCATGCAGGGCGAGGAGGTCGATCTTGCCCAGACAAAGCAGATGGTCGATGCATTTTTGGCGCAGGGCTTCAACTATTTCGACACCGCGCACGGCTACATCGGCGGCAGAAGCGAGACGGCGCTCAGGACCTGCCTGACCAGTCGTTACCCGCGCGAAAGCTATGTCCTGACCGATAAGCTGTCCGGAGGCTTTTTTGAAACCGAGGCCGACATCCGCCCGTTCTTTGCGCGCCAGCTTGCGGCCTGCGGTGTGGATTATTTTGACTTTTACCTCATGCACTCCCAAAATGCTGAGAATTTTCAGCAATTCAAGGCGTGCCGCGCGTATGAGACGGCGTTCGACCTCAAGGCCGAGGGCAAGATCCGCCATGTCGGCCTCTCCTTCCACGACCGCGCCGAGGTGCTGGACCAGATCCTGACCGAGTACCCGCAGATCGAGGTTGTGCAGATCCAGTTCAACTATCTGGATTACGATGACATCGCCGTGCAGAGCCGCAAATGCTATGAGGTCTGCCGCCGGCACAATAAGCCGGTGCTTGTTATGGAGCCGGTCAAGGGCGGCAATCTGGTCAACCTGCCCAAGGACGCCGCCGCGGTGCTGGAATCGCTGCACGGCGGCAGCCCGGCCAGCTATGCCATCCGGTTTGCGGCGGGCTTCCCCGGTATCATGATGGTGCTGTCCGGCATGAGCAATATGCAGCAGATGCAGGATAACCTCAGCTTTATGCGGGACTTTCAGCCGCTGAACGACACCGAGCGCGCCGCCGTGTCCAAGGTGGTGGAGATCTTCCGCAAGCAGAACCTGATCCCCTGCACAGCCTGCCGCTACTGTGTAGACGGCTGCCCGCAGCAGATCGCCATCCCCGACCTGTTCGCCATCATGAACACCAAGAACATCCACCACGACTGGAACGCCGATTATTATTACGAGGATGTCCACACCCGCCCCGGCAGCCGCGCATCGGACTGCATCCGCTGCGGCAGATGCGAGCAGATCTGCCCCCAGCACCTGCCCATCCGCAAGCTGCTGCAGGATGTGGCGAAGGAGTTTGAAAAGTAAGCACCGTACACAACACCCCCGCCCGCCTTCCTTATATAAATGGAAGGCAAGCGGGGGTGTTGTGTGTAATGCGGAATGTCGGACAGCCCGAACAAAACAAAAAAGGTCACTTACTTTCGTAAGTGACCTTGTGTCTCTATGTTACAAAAAAGATATCCTACACGAAAATTAGAAAAACGGGATGGGATAAGAATTAAAAGAAGCTTAATATAGGAAAAAATTAAATGATTGGTGGTTACACTTTTTTAGCTGAGATCCAATATTCAAAAAGGGCTTTGTTACAGTTTCGTTTTCTTACAACAGTATATTTGGCATTCACAAAACCAACAGAGGATAAAATATCTGTATATATTTTTTCTGACGGAACAGAATTTCCATAGAAATTTGAATTGCCAACAATATAATGAACAGTGCCACCAGGTTGAATGGCATTATAAACAGACTGAATATGGATTGCCATATCGTCAAAATATTTAAGAACATAATTTGCCATTAAACCAGCGGATCTATTTTCAGCTTTTGAAATATTATCAGCTATATTAAACAAATAATCCGGAAGCAAATTAGTTTGTTTTTTCCAGGTGGATAATTTGCTAGTTGCTGACCCCCAGGTTCCACCGATTGTATTCCAATCTAGATTACTAGCATCATCGGGTGTGTTTAGATAGCCAAGCCAATACATATAAGGACGAAGTTCTCTGATGTACGAAATTCTATTTGGGTAGGGTGGCGATGTTATCAATGTGTCAAATGGCTGAAACGTATTTGCGAAAACACTCATTGAATTATGAAGTGAAACATCAGTTCTGGCTACCGGTTGATCTTTTAGACTTTCTGCGATTGCCTCACAAATAGACGCAAAAGACATTTTTCCATCTTCAAAAGTGAACATACTATCATCTTCCGAATCGCCGAAAGAAGTGGATACATGATTAAATGCAGCATTCGATAGTGCAATTATTTCTCGACAAAAAGCAACCTTCAACAAATCAGCAACGACTTTGTCATTAACGGACCAAATACATGTTTTAAGTTTTGCCAAAAAACTTAACTGCCTTTTGTGCCACCAGCGTTCTATATGGAAGATATTTGGATATGCATATTCATCAGCTCCGTCTACAATAGAAAGAATATGTGTATATTCTTCAACAAACTCTAAAATTTGTACATTTGTATAAAATGCGGTTTTCGTGGACGCTAGCCAAACGAGAAAAGGGTTCACATCATAAGCAAATGAAGAAATTCCTTTGTTGGCGCATACGAGTTCAGTGGTTCCAGTTCCAGAAAATGGTTCAAATAAGCACTGAGGAGTATAATCTAGGTCATTTAGTATATGCTCAACCATTTTTACAGAATAGGCGGGGGTTAACCTTAACCATCCATGACGACCCAATTTTTTGTTATACTTGAAAGTATACTGCGAATTTTGTTTTACTACCATTATTTGGCCCTCATTAATTCTTCGAGTATTTTCTGTGTTTCACTTTTGAAGAAACACTGATTGGATGACAGAAAATCTGCGAAATCAAAACCGATAATATTTTTGAAAAAATCAAATGTCGAAATATATTCGGTTGAGTTTAGGTGACCTTCAAGGATTAGCCATTTCGATTGACTATATCTTGTGACAATGTCGTCGTCAATTTGTGATGACATGACCATCAAGCAAGGTATATAGCCGTTTACATATGCATTTGAAGCATTCGCAATATCAGCGTTTTGACGTTTTGAATCCTTACTTTTATATCCTTGACGTACTTCAAAAACGACGCCAGTCATAGCTTGTCTCACTGGGAACGCTAGATTTAATTGCTCACACAATTGATCTTTCCAGTCGATCAACCGAGATTTTGCGGCTTTATTTGTAACATCATTAAAAATTATTCGAGCATCTAAGGAGAGTGTACGCACTTTTCCGTTTGGCGCAGGAACTTGATATGACCATTTTACGCCTTTTTCATCTAGCCCAAGATTATCCATAAGGATTTCACGAACAAGGCGTTCGCTACCGATACCAATTTGACGGTATATACTCGTAATGCCACCGGCAGCCTTATGAGCGGAATACATAAGAGGATTGTCAAGACCTAACCATTTATAAAAAGAATCTGCGCCATACAAAGCTTGAAAATCGTTGAGGGATAAGCCCTTTCCACGACCATGACCAAATTTAGGAGAATAAGTTGCACACTCGCGTACAGGTGAAATAAGGATTTCGCGATATTTTTCATTTAGAGCTTCGTTCATGCGTTGTACCTCGCTTTTGATTCTGTTTGAGTAAAAAGGAGCTTTTCTATAGAATGGAGGTTTTTAGTACTCGAAAGCACAGTTTTGGTTCTATCTGTTGCAAAAAATTGGATAGAATGCAAGAATAACATTAATAAATACACATCAATTATAGCATATAAAACAAAAAAGGCAACTCACCTTTCAGTAAGTTGCCTTGTCTCTATGTTACAAAAAAGATACCCTATAAAAAGGCTTAGACAAGGCCGCTGTTTTATAAAACATTGATTGATGACTGAAAATTTTGTATTAGAATACTGCCTCTAAAGACTGCCTATGGCAAGGGAAGATATTGGTATTCTTCCGGTAGGGTAAGAGCCGCCCAATCAATTTTTTTGGCTGTGTATACGATTTCTGTATAGAGCGCGTCTCCGCGCTGCTTTCGATATGTAATGACGATTCTATTTGCGCCACCTTTAACCATGCTTCGGATATCGCCTTCCAATACGGTGTTGGGAACAAAACGCCCTTTGCCGCCATTGCGGACAAAGCCCATACAAGCACCAACTGATCCGGCGAGTTTGTCAGTGTACAATTTCGGCTGGGATAAATTGTAATCACCGACCATCTTAGCAGAAAGATGTTTCTGCACCAATCCGGGAAGAACGCGCATTTTCATTTCGGTCGTGCCGTCTGCTGCAAACTCAAAATCAGATTCAGATAAGCGCTTGTCGCAGCACATACTAAAGAAGTTGTTTGCACTGATTTCCTTCTTGTTCAGCTTAAAGCCTGTCATGTGCAGAAAATTGCTGCCGTCAAATGTAACTTCCAGACACCGAACGGTCTTATGCTTGTCAGTCGTAACAAATAAAAGGCTTCTTCCCGCTAGGTTTTCCTTATAGGAAGCTGCGCAGGAGAAAGCGATTTGCAAGGCTTCTTTTTTCGTCATGATAAACTTCCTGTTGCATTCTATATTTTACAAAAAGAAAGGGACACCTACAACACCGCAGTGCTGTCCGATGTCCCTTGTGGCTAGTTTTATCGTTGTCCGCCAACCGACAGGTCCTTACGCCCTGCATCGCTTTCGGGTTTTATCGTTGCCCGCCAACCACAGGTCCTTGCGTCCTGCATCAGATCGGATTTTAGGTGCTAGCCCACCAGCAGAATGTCGTCTGCTTTCCTACTTATAGTATACACAAGACGAACGAAAATAGCAACAGATCTAGCAATCAATTTTATGAAATTTTTGCAAATAAACGCACAAAACAAAAATGAGATTAACTACCCCAAAAACCGACCAACCGCCGCGAGGCAATTAGCGATTTCGGCAAAGCATACATTGAAAATCGACCACTGGCTTTGCCAATTTTGTATGATACAAGAAAGTGGCCTATATTTAATTTATTGGGGTTGCCACTCTAAAAATCACCACACTGACAACTTGGATTTAAATATCTTACGGTGTAATGCTTTTAGGTGGCATTTCTCTTTAATTGTAAATTTGGAAGCTTAATTATTTTGTGGGCTGCCAAAGTACCGGCAGGCAAGTCCAGTAAGCGTTCAACTTCCGTGGCGTTAATGCTTAATCCATAGGAATCGGAAAGTTCCTCCATAAATTCTGCAGGAGTAAAAACATTTTCCTGCAACAGCATGATTACCGATGTTTTGAGCAGCGCAGGACTTGCCGTAATAAGGGTGTCATCCAAAGGCTCTTCCTTGCGAAGCCCGCGTCTTTGCATAATCCGAATTAGATTTTGATAATCATCTGTGGTGATGATTCCCAACTTTTCGGATCGGCGGATCATCGCAGCGATAGAGACTTTCCATTTCTTCTTTAGTTGTTTATAATAAGTTATAGTTTGTGGTCCTCGTTCAGCATCTCTTCTGAACGTTTCCTCCGGTAGCAAGAAAGCTGCGGCAAAGTCGTTTGCCTCGCGTTCTTTGCGCTTGAATTCTTCTTTGGAAACATCTTCGATATCTTCGCTCCATTCATGCAGGCAGATATGCCCTAATTCGTGAGCAATATCGAAATGAATTCGTACCGCCGAAGTTTTATTGTTTGAATATGCAATGATGAATGTTGGAACATCCCCTGTCTGCATAAATTGACTGAATGCATCAACATCATTGGTATTGGTAGAAATGGAAGTTACTAAAATTCCATGCTGTTCAACTATAGATACCAGATTGTCTAGGGGACCTCTTCCAAGCCCCCATGCGTCTCTCAAGGCATAAGCTGCTTGTTCAGGGGATATATTATCAGGTAGGTCGAGATGAACAAATTCGGGAAATGATACATAGTCTTGCAGCAGAGAGTAAATCTGCGAAAGATAGTCCATTTTGACAATTTGTTCACTACGGTACTTCTTATTTGTCGTGAGTAAAGAACGGAAATAGACTGTTCCGGAAGCAATTGCGCTGGAAGGTTCATAAAAGTATTTAATGGGGAAGTCTAGCGCTTGCGCCAACCGGACAACAGTTGTTTTGTCCGTTGGTTGGCTTTTTGAAATCTCATACATTGATAGGGTTTGCCGTTGACAACCAACGCGTTCAGCTAAGTCAGCAACGGTCAGTCCTCTGTAAATGCGTGCCTTTTTCAAGCGATCTCCATTAAATTGGGTGTTCATATAGGCGATCCTCTTTCATTAATAGTTATTTGGCATTGCACCACATATAGAGTATTTGCTGTGGAAGCGCCTTTAGGGCCGACACGGTGTCGACCCTAATTTAGCAGTAATCAACTTTCTCTTTTTGTGGTACGTTCCAACTCTTTTTGCTTGGGGCGAGATTTTTGCCGAGCCATAGCTTTTGCAGTAAGGTGGAGACCTCGATTCGGCTGATTTCCGGGAACATTGGAATTGGGGACTTTCTCAACCACTGTGCTTTCATCGGCTGCAATGTATTGGGACCAATCTTGCTCACTGTTCTGGGCAATATCCAGAGATGGAGTGACCATGACAGCACGAACATGCGTTAACTGATAGCCGACAGTATCAAACAAGACGAGCACATGATGGCGGACAACTTCAACACCACCTTCAAGGTCACTCAACATTGTTTGAACTAGTTCCGGAAGGCGATCCTCATCAGAAAAGGTGTTAGGGAAAAGGCTAAGTTGTTGTTGATCGGCTAACAAATCTGCATTAAACTGTCTTGCAAGCATATCGATATAATGCATACATCTTCTCTTATGCTGGCGATTACGAAGTTCAGCAAAGCGCTTTTCACGCATGAAAGTGAAGATGCAATGTGTTGATTTTTCATACACGACCAGCATTTCCCATGGCCCGCGATGAGCCTTCGCAATTGTACAATCTTCAGTGTCCAGCGTCTTGATGATATTGGTATGCAAGCCTTGGAGGCTATGACAGAACAAGAACGGCTCGACTGGTTTGAAGATATCCCGGAGCAAGAGCTGCTGGCGCAGCTTGATGCCATGGCGGAGCCGGAGCGCCTGACATTGCTTGAGAAAATCCCGGAAGAAATCCGTTGTGGCATGGGCTTCCTTTCCGATCAAGAAATTGCATATCAGGAAGCACGCACCCGCTATAACACAAGTTGGCCCACGGCTGCCGATTTTGGCGGCTTTAGCGGAAAATACGGGCAGCAGTACAAAGATTGGCTGGAAGCCTACTGCCCGGAGGAATTTTGGGAGCTGGTCTGCAAGGGCGAATTGGCAGCTCTCTGTAAAGAGAAAGATGTGGAAGTCGGAGACTTCATTGCCGATACGGTAAAATCTCTGCTTGTCAACAGCCCGGCCCCGGACCAGAACACCCAGCCTTTGGAGCATGTCGGCCACATGAACGCCTTGAAGGCTCAGGCAGAGGAACTGGCCGAACCGCTGATGTTTGGCGGTCACCAGAAAGGCGAACTGGGTGTTCCCAGAATGGCCCGGCCAGTCGCAACCCGTGGGCGGGCCAAAAACAGATTTTTCGATGGCACACAGGAGGATTGGGAAGCGCTGGACCGTGATGCAGACAGCGCTTCTGACCACGAGTTCGCTTTGATCGAGGATGGTGAAGCATCGCCCTTCTAAATATTGCAAATACGTCTACCATTGGGAGCAGGCTCTGTCCTGCTCCCTTTTTGTTTTGGGGAAACTTATGAAAGGGGTCAGCCGATGGAACACAAAACCAAATATAAGCAACTAACAGAGGCATATCTGCATGCTCTTGGTGTAATCACCGAAAGCACCGCCACCTGGGCAGAATTTCTCTGTTCGGCTGCGTACACCTATGAGGAACGATTTCAAAGCCAGGTACTTTTGCACCATCAACGGCCAGGGGTAAAGGCTGTCGCAACGCTGAATCAATGGGACCGTGAAAAAAACCGGCACATTGTTCGTGGAACGCACGGAATCCCTGTTTTTGATGCAAAACATCCAGAATGTCTGACGTATGTCTTTGACTACCAAGACACGGCGGGGCGCAGCACCCCCGGTCTCTTACCGTGGACCGTATACGAAAACAAATCGGGAATTGCGAGGCACAACCTGCTGAGGCGTAGTGGAGAAAAAAGCCTGGACAGCTATGTGCATACCAAAGTTCAGCAAATTGTAGATACTGAAGTAAAGTCTGAAACGTCTGCCGCGATGCGTACCGAGTTGCAAAAATTCCTTGAACAAAGCGCAAAATATGTGGTCTATACTCGCCTCAATATGCCGGTGGATAATCTGGATACCAGCGCCTTTTCTTTTGCAACGCAATATCAAAACAGGCCCAAAGTGCTTGAGCGGTTGGGGACACTACTCAGCCATTCGCTGGTAGCGTGCCTGTCCCCTGTCCGCGATATAGCCCAAGCCATGCACATGACTAAAGCGTATTACTGTGATAGTGCTGGATTTGTAGACGTTCCCTCCTTTCTGGAACAGAAAATTGAAACCGCTGTTGACCAGCCGATAATCAATGAGGATGAGATCAGACGCGCTCTTTGTGATGGAAGTGGTTTTGAAAATGGCAAAATGCGGATTCAATACTATTTTTCCCAGCCGGTATTGCCGCCGAGAGAAGAAACGATGCTTGTGGGCGCATCCAAAAGCACCTGGCTGGTTGATACGAGTGACCAGTCTGTGCTGATGGTCGCCCCACCTGGTGCCGGTAAATCCACCAGCCTGTATATCCCAACTATCACCTATAATGCCAGGGTTAATCTGCACACGCAGGACGCGCAGGGAATTGGCCAGGGGGCCAGCATGGTGCTGGTGTCCGTTAAGGATGACCTGTATACAATTACTGGTGCCGAACTGAAAAAGTGCGGCTACCGCGTGCTGAAGCTCGATCTGCGAAACGTGTTTTGCTCCTGCCATTTTAATCTTTTGTACCGCGTCAACATCGAAATCGACGCATGGCGCAAGGAGCAAGACGCCAAGCAGCGGGCCGTGCATTATGCCACGGCAGAACGCTACGCCAAGGTCATTGCCAGCGCGATCATCGGTAATACCGGCTCTGTGAACAGTGGTGACAGCAGTGAGTATTTTAACGAGACTGCCCGTGGCCTGATAACCGGCCTGGTCCTGCTGGTGTCTCAGTATGGCCAGGACGGTGAGCGCCACATCGTCAGTGTTTTTAATCTGATTGTCGAACTGGCAGGGGCAGATAACCCGGAGAAAGGGAACACCGTCCAGAAAAGCCGTTTGGCTGCCATGCTGGAGGGGGTTACCGACCGGCGAATTAAAGGCTATATCAGCACTACCACAAGCGCGGATATTCGAACCACCCTCAATATCGTTTCTTCGGCGCTGTCCAAACTGCTGAAATTCGTGGATGCAGAACTGGAACAGCTGATCTGCACACACGACAATGATCTGGACGCTGAACGATTCATCGAACGGCCCACAGCGATCTTCCTGATCGCGCCGGATGAAAACGAAACCAGGCACTTCCTGGCATCGCTGTTTGTCCGTTTCCTGACCGACGATCTGATTGCTCTGGCTGAGCGCCAGGGCGGGCATTGCCCTCGTCCCTTCTACTATTTTTTGGATGAGTTCGGCAACTTCCCGGCAATTCCCGGTGTCACCAGCCTGTTCTCCGCTATCCGCAGCCGAGGCGGGCGCATCCTGGTCGCAGTGCAAAGCTACAGCCAGTTTTTGCTCAAATACGATAAAAACGTCACCGAGATCATCAAAGACAACTGCCAGATTTTGCTCAACACGTTTGTATCGCCGTCGGCCCAGGACACCGCTACCAGCATATCCAAAATGCTGGGCGACGAAACCATTTTGACCGGCTCCTCCTCTCGATCTGACGGCAAGACCACCAGCAGCCATCAGCTGATGGGCCGTCCTCTGATGTCCCCTGCTCAGATGGTGCGCATCCAGCGTGACACATGGATTGTCGAAAAAGCCGGGTATGCCCCCATGAAAACCCATCTGGAAGGCTACTGGAAATACTTGTCTTTGGCTCCCCAGGAGCAGGATTCCACCGGCGAGAACGACTATCTGGAAATCAAACTACTCAGCACGGAATCTCTGCGACAGGCTCTAGGAAGTGCCCCGGCACGCCCTCACGCACCCTCGGCAGCTACCAGAGAACCGCGCCGCAAGCTGGGAGCTTCCCGGCGCGAAGCGGCAGCACTGTACCCCGGAAAATTCAATCCGTAAATAACAACAATGCCCCAGGCAATCCGTTTGCCTGGGGCTGCTTTTTTGGAAGGAAGAACACCATGTTTGTAAAAATTTATAACGGCTTATTTGATTATGGGCTAAAACCCAAGGAATTGATGGTATTTTTGTTTTTATCGTACTGCCAGAACTGCCTGGGCACAGCGACCGTCCGTAACGCCACCATACAGCAGCGGTGCGGTCTGAGCGAGAACACGATCCGCTCCGCCGTGGCCGGTCTGGAACAAAAGGGCCTGCTGGTAGTGTCTGCCCGGCAAGATCGGGATGGCCGCAGGATCTCCAATCAGTACAAGCTCCTGCAGCTGTCCGGCGCATGGGGCAAGCTACCGGTAGAAGCATTCAACCTGGATAAACGGGACTTTGCCGTGTACGCCTACCTCTGCCGTTGCTCCAATGGGCAGCGCAAGGCGTTTCCCTCGTTTTCACACATGGCCACCGTGCTGCACATGGCCATCGGCACAGTGCAAACGGCCATCAAGTCTCTGATGGCCGCTGGGAGGCTCCTCAAAGCCGCTTTCCGTGCCGGGAAGCACAATCTGTACATACTCGTCGAAACGGTCGCACAGGCGCTCCCAGGGGCCAATCCTGGCGCACAAAAAGAAAACCGCCGTGCTGGAACACGGCGGCAAAAAATCGAGATGCTGCTGGCAAGCATAGCAAGTCTCATTTCCAATTCCAAAATACTACACGAGATCGGTGCTTGTCAAGAGGTCTTACTCGTTTTTCTGAAAAGGGTATGTCAAAATTTGCGGAACAGTAATAAGACTAATCCCACTTACAGTACAAAAGAAAGATATTTTTCCCTCTCTAGATTAGCAATAAAGGGAGAAGTGCGCCTTTCGGAACTGCCTGAGCCAGCGGCAGAGGTAGGCGTACACGGCAAAGTCCCGTTTATCCAGGCTGAAGGGTTCCGCGTGTGCTCCGCTTTTCGTGCCCACGGCCTGCCTGATCGCTGCGCCCGATTATTTTTTTCTTTGTACTGTCTTTACAGTCGTTGTCACCAACGGAGATAGCAGGTATAATTTAAGCAACAGGGAGTGACTTTTGCATGAAGATGGTGTTCATCAAATTCAAGCCGGATGGCAAAGAATACGGGTTCGGCGTGCCGGAGGACTACAAAGGAAGCGCCGGGCTGAAGCCTGGCAGCTGGGTGCGGGTCCCCGTCCCGGGGTGTCGCAAAAAGATGCTGCGGGTGGTGGTGCGCGTTGCCGAGGCCGCAGAGCACAAAGCCCAGCAGCACAAAGCCGCCAACAATGTAATACCATACATTTTCCAGCGGAACCAGCTGACCGCCGAACATCTGCGAGAGGTTGGACGGGTTCTCGGCATACCAGCGGCAGAGGGCGTAGTACGCGCCGCAGACGATGCCGGAGGCAAGCGCAGCGGAGATCAAACCGGAGGTAACACCTTCCACAAAGAACGGGAAGCGAATAAAGCCGTTGGTGGCACCCACCAGCTTCATGATGCCGATCTCCTTGCGGCGGTTGAACACCGTGATCTTGATCGTATTGTTGATGACCACGATGGACACGATAGCCAGCACCGCTACAATGCCGTAGCAGGCGTAGTTGATAACGCGCTGCAAAGAAGTGAACATCTCGGCCATAGCCAGCGGGGCTTTGACGCTGGCGACACCGTCAATCTGCATGAGCTGTGCGGAGACAGACTCGATATTCTGCGGGTCGTCAACGGTCACACGGTAGTTGGGAGTGAACGGGTTATCGTCCTGAAAGACCTGCTGCAGGTTGGTGTAGTCCTTGAGCATATCGCCGTAGGTGGCCAGAACATCCGCCGGTGACATGTAGGTCACGCCCACAACGTGGGGCGTATTGCGGATCGCGGCATCGGCAGCCGAGATCTGTTCATCCGTAGAGTTCTGACCCTCTTCGTCGCCCATATAGACGACCATCATGTTTTGGTTGCCGATATATTCGACCATATAATCAATGTTGACGCCCAGCAGGTAGGCAGCGCCGATCAGCAGCATGCAGACGGTCAGCACGCCCATCGAGGCAAAGGTCATAAGCCGGTTGGCACGCAGATTGTGCAGGCCCTGACCGACAAGGTAGGTAAAGCTGGAAAAACGCATGGTGTCCCCTCTTTAATATCACAGATCAGTCTTCATCGTAGTCGTAATCGTCCTCTTCCCGCTGGGCCATAGCGGCTGCGTAGCGGCGGGCGGCCTCGGGGTGTGCGGTGTCGGAGGCGACCATGCCGTTGGCCAAAGTGATGACGCGGTTGCCGTACTTGCGGGCGAGCTTATGTACCAGCTCATGCTCATGGGTGACAACCACAACGGTGATGTTGACCTTATTGATGGCCTCAAACAGCTGCATGATGTCCATGGACATCTCAGGGTCGATGTTGCCGGTGGGCTCGTCCGCGATGATCAGCTTGGGGCCGTGGGCCAGCGCGCGCGCTAC
>ERZ779820.1807-NODE-1807-length-12800-cov-3.756689_pt1 | contig 12800 bp, 12 predicted proteins | sample MGYA00511563_ERZ779820 | MGnify/ENA primary metagenome ERZ779820 (study PRJEB29588, sample SAMEA1964852) | human gut metagenome | biome: human gut; feature: human-associated habitat; material: faeces | place: Denmark | collected 2008/2010 ...
CCAGCCACTTCTTTAAGCCCTTATTGGTGGACATACTCATTTTCCTCCTTTGCTGAATTTTTGCTTCTTATTTTACTATTAATTTTTTATCAGATCCTGCCCTATTTTTTCATACTTTTCTTGCAGAAGCACTTTTAACTCACAGCCTTTTAAAATTGCCTTGCCCAAAATCATTTCTGTTTTTTTATCCAAATTTTTTCTACTAGCTTCTTTAAAAAATCCATTTTTTCTTAATTGAAGCATCGTTTTTCTCATCAAATCCGCCAGATAACGGTAATGTTCATAAATCTCCATGGAAGTTACTTCCAAAGTATCTGCACAGGCACACAAAAAATAGGCTAGTTCCAGGCTTTCTTCCTTTTTTCCCTGACACGCCCCTTGAATTATCCGATCATAATCTTTTTCTTTAACTTTCTGGAACTGTCTTATAATCTCCTGGTAACCTTCTTTTTTTCCATATTGTGTTTCACAAAACATTCGAAAAGGGAGGGTTTCGGCCAGTGAAATACTGTCCTTTGCCTCCCCAAGTTTTCGACTCTCAGCCAGTAATTCCTGTACATTTTCCAGCCCCTTATCAACCCTAATTTTTTCTAGTATCCCCTCATACTCCTGCGGTGTCAGATATCTGCCATTCATGCTCTTCTTCTCCTTCCCAACTGTCAATTCCAGCTGCCGTCCATTTTGCTCCTTCCTGCCCCTGAACAGCGACATTTTTGGTAATTAAATGTTTTGCATTGCAGATAAATATTCCGGTTTTTGTCTGTTTCTCTACTCCAGCCATCATCGCAGGAAAAGCGGGCATTGGATTTTCTGCATAATCAATGTTGATATTTTCCATTATAATTTCTTCAATTTTAGCTTCTGGAAGCCCATAAATAAATGCACCACACACATGACAATTATGAGCTTCAATATTTCGAAATGCCAATTTTTTAATAAATGGTGTCCTATCATCTATTGGAAGCGGTTTTTTAGATGCTACATATTCTGTATGCCCATCTGGATCACAATCCCAATAAAATGAATTAATCACAAAAGGACTAAGCACCTGATTCATATAAATGTCTTCAAATACAATATCATCAATTACCGCATCATTTCCGCGCCCTCTTCGGGTCTTAATTCGCAACCCTCTATCTGTATTAATAAACAAACAGTCTTTTACCCTCACATGTTTAATGCCTGCTGCCATTTCACTTCCCAAAGTAACGGAACCATGTCCATCCTTCATACAGCAATGGCGAATTTCAATATTTTCGCAAGGACGTTTATAGGTTTTTCCCATATACATTTTTCCAGATTTTAATGCAATACAGTCGTCACCTACAGAAAAATGCACACCAACTATCTCCACATTTTTGCAGGACTCTGGATCTATGCCATCTGTATTAGGAGAAATCTTGGGATTGTGTATGTTCAGTTGAATAACGCGCAAATTTTCCGAAAAATATGGATGAATATTCCATGCTGGACTATTATCTGTGGTAAATTGATGAAGAGTAATTCGTTTACAATGGTTTAAAAAAATCATTCGCGGACGGTACGCTCCAATGATAGTGCGAAAACTATGCCACCAATTCTCATATCCAGCACAGCCGTCTATTTTTCCTTTTCCAGTAATTACCACATCTGTTACATCAACACCTGTGATAATTGATGAAAACATATCCAAAGGATTTCCTTCCCAAGTTCCCAGATTATATTCCTGCTCTTCGTCCCATGACTGTATCATCCCTGGCAGAACTGCAAATTTATTTCTATCAGTAAAAGCAGATAAAACAGCACCTTCCCCCAGTTCTAAAGTAATGTGGCTCTTTAAAAACAGAGAGCTTACTTTATAGACCCCTTCTGGTACTAAAATGCGGCTATCTTTTGGGCAGCAGCTGATTGCGGCCTGAATTGCTAAGGTATCGTCATTCTCTCCATTACCTTTTGCTCCAAAGTCACGCACATTTAATGTTACATACTCAAAGTCGGTTCGGAGCCTTTTCGGCTCCGAATCCCCTTCTTTATTTCTTATGATTATTTCATATTCTGTATCCGGTTCCAGCCCATCAATGGTTTCAACTACACGATTGCTATTCATCCAATATTTTCCATTTACCCATACAATATAAGGGGTCTTTGTAGTAAACTTTCCCTGATTTCCTAATTCAATTACAAACTTTCTGGATGTCTGAAAAATCACATGAAATTTAATCATTTATTTTTCTCCTGAACTTCATTTACACCTTCAATTAAAATTTCTGCTAATTCCATTGGATCTGTATTTTCGTAGCTCATTTCTTCAAAGACTTCAAAATACAATCCTGTTTTGTCTTTTAATTTTACATCTTCAAAATAAGGATCCAATGCAAATCCAGCATTTTCCATAGCTGCCTGGTTACTAGTAAATGTTAAATCATTCAACATTCCTTCTTCTTCCAGAATTGTTTTAGCAGCTTCGTTAGACACAATTCCTCTTTCAGTTCCTAAAACCTTTACTGCTTCTGGATCCTGAAGTAAAAACTGAATTAAAAGTGCTGCTTCTTCTGGGTGTTCACACGTATCGCTCATTGCATATGCCATAGAAATTTTAGCAGTTCCAGCTTTCGTATCGCCATAATCATAAGGATAACCGCCCATAACCATTTCCTGTCCTTCATCTAAAGCATTCGCGAATTTTGCCTGAGAAGAATCCCACTCATAGAATCCAGCATACTTTCCGTTCATCCAGTTTACGTTTTTATCCATCGTATCTGCACCATCACTGGTTAATTTTTGCTGACTCGGGAATACATGGTTATCTTCCAGCATACGGATAAATGCGATTCCATCTGCGACCTCTTCCTGGTTAAAGTTTACCTGATGATCTGCAATCCATGGCTTATCATACTTCTGCTGCAGATAATAAACCATAATCAGCATCTGCTCATAAGGAGTAAGTGCCATCGGATAATAATCTTCTCCCAGTTTTTCCTGGAACACATGTCCCGCTTCGATCATATCTGCAAAAGAATCTGGAATCTCAAGTCCTGCTTTATCAAAGGTCGTCTTATTCCAATAAAATACTTTTCCCGTAGTGGAAATCGGAATTCCCTGAAGTTTGCCATCAATACTCATTTCCTCCAACAGATTTTCTGGATACTGGCTTAAATCAATAATATCCTTATATTGATTTAAATCAGTAAAACCAGCTCCATCTGCTGAAAATTCATAAATCCAGTTCCAGTTAATCTGCATAACATCTGGCTCTGTATCCCCTGCCATCTGTACAGAAAGCTGCTCTAACCAGCCGCCCCAAGCGCCATATTGCGGTTCTACTTTAATATTCGGATATTTCTCTTCAAAAAGTTTCAATGCCTCTAATGTAGCCTCATGGCGACTGTCTCCTCCCCACCAGCTGACTGTCAGTGTAACTGGTCCATCTTCTGTGCTTTCTGTGGACTGTTTGCTTTCTGCACTGTCCTTCTCAGAGTTTCCTGTCGTTTCGGCAGAAGCTGCTGAAGTATCTGCTGGCTTTTCTCCGCCTCCACATGCAGTAAGTGAAGCTGCCATCGCTGCGCTTAAAACCAATGCCAATGTTCGTTTCCCCATTTTTCTCATCATTTTCGTTTCCTCTCCTTTTTATAGTTCTTCTGCTCCTTTTCTTTCCAGATTCCCTTTATTTGTCCATTCTTACTGCCAATCAGCTAAAAGTGCCTCAGTAAGAGCCATCATGGTAAGAGACTGTCCGTAAGCCATTGGAGCTATTAAAATATTTTTATAATGTTCTTTGTCTTTTCCTACAGGAGTACCCGCTGATACCTTCATAACCGTTCCATCTTTTCTTATATTATGAAGAATTCCCTTTAAGGCTCTTTGAACAGTATCTTTATATTTTTCCTCCAAGATTCCCATTCGAATTCCTTTTAAAAGACCATAGGTAATTGCTGATGAACCTGAGGTTTCTTCATAACTGGATGGATCATCTAAAACTGTATGCCACAGTCCCTGCTCTGACTGCAGCTTTCTTAATGCTTCTGCCTGAGCCTTAAATGTATCTAATAAAATTTCTTTTACTGCCTCCAGCAGATTATCCCCCATTATTTCTATAAAATCCAGTACCGACGCTGTGTACCAGCTATTTCCCCTGCACCAGAATACATTTCCAAAGTTACTCCTGTCAGAAAAATTCCAAGCATGATAAAACAAACCGCATTTTTTCTCATACAGATATTTTATCATCATTAAATATTGATGGACTGCTTCTTCCAAATACATCTGGTTTCCAGTATAGACTCCCCACTTTGCCAAAAATAGCACTGTCATAAACAATGTGTCTATCCACATCTGGTTTTCATTCATATTAAGTGTTCCCTTGGAAGCATCTTTTGTTGTTGTATGCTGAAATCCTCCCTCTTCTGTTCGCGGAAGTTCTTCCATAATCCATTTTGCCCAGCTGCTGCACAATTTTTCATACTCTGGATTTTTGTCTGCTAACTCCGCTAATGTTAAGCAGGGGCATGTCGTATTAATGTTCTTTCTGGGAGTTTCCTCTTTTAAATGTTCGGAAAACCAATTATCCAAATAATTTAATACGGATGGATCTTTCTCATTATCAAACCGCTTCCACATACCGTATAAGCCTACTCCCTGTGGCCAATCCCAGGGAGTCATTCCAAAATCCCTTGGAAATGCTCCAATAATTTGATTGGTCTCCTTCTGCCTTTTCAGCATTTCTTCCTCGCCCTCAGGTCTTTGGAGATTGATTAGGCGATTTGTCACCATGTCTAACATCTTTGCTATTTCTGCCTTATCCATATCTGCCTCCTTGATCCCATATTTAAAATGCTACAGTCGGGTTCCTTTTTTAACTTCAACTAGATTTGTTCCTTCTTTATTTAATTCTACGCCAAATCCAGGAGCATCCCCTACTTTCAATCGGCCATTTACCGGCATTGGTTCGTCTTTTATAAGAGGATAATATTGAGAAATTACCTGTTCTGCCTTTGGACTCATCATCAAACATTCAGTAAATGGACTATTCAATTTCGTTGTTACATAATGATGACTATAAATACCACTTCCATGAGGTACTACCATTTTTCCATAACTATCTGCCAGATTTCCAATTTTAATCAGCTCTGTCATTCCACCGCACCATCCTACATCTGGCTGTATCAAGTCTAGATCGCACATTTCAAGAAGCATCCGAAATCCGTAACGAGTTGCTTCATGCTCCCCTCCTGTTACCATAATGGTATTACCTGCTGCTTTTTTCAAATCTCTATATGCCCAATAATCGTCTGGATTAAAGCACTCCTCTATCCAGGCAAATCCTAATTCAGCTGATTTTGCCATCAGTTTTTTTGCATAGGGCAAATCCAATGCCATCCAGCAATCCCACATCAGCATAAAATTGTCTCCGACTTTTTCTCGCATCTGACGAGCTGTTTCCAAATTTTTCTTAAGTCCTTCTTCTCCATCTGCCGGACCATAAACTAATGGCAGCTTTCCACCGATAAATCCCATATCTTTTGCCAAATCTGGTCTTGGTCCAGTTGCATAAAATACCAGTTCATCCCGAACTTTTCCTCCAAGCATAGCATAAACCGGTTCTTGTCTTAGTCTTCCTAATAAATCCCAAAGAGCCAGGTCTATAGCTGAAATTGCATTCATTACAATACCTTTTCTTCCATAATACATGGAGCCCTTATACATCTGATCCCAAATTTGTTCAATATTTTCTACTGGCTGTCCTATGATAAAACGATCTAAATGATTCATTACCAGCCAGGCTGCAGGATAACCTCCTGTAGTAATACCAAATCCAACTGTACCGTCATCTGCCTCGACCTCTACTACCAGCGTTTTCAATGCATTAATGCCAAAGCTCGTTCTGCTGGCCTTATATTTTGGATACACACTCATAGGTGTTGCAATCTGACCAACAATCCAATGATCTTGTGCCTGGTCATGGTAATCAGCTCCACCACCCTCTGCCACGTATGCTCTGATTGCAGCAACCTTTTTTCCAACAATTCCCATCTTTCGTCTCCTCCTTACAAATTTGACAATATTTTTTCAATTTCTTTTCGATAAACTTCTTTAACCGGAAGTCCTGGAAGAATTTCATAACCGCGTTTTCCTAAAACTTTCTGGTATACAGCTTCTTTTACTGCTAGTAAAAGTGGTGTGCTATATTGATAAACTTCAGAGGCCTCTTTCATTTTCTCAAATGCGAGTTCCATACTCTTGCTGTCATCTTCTCGGGCAGCTTTTAATAATTGAGCTGTAAATTGAGGAGCAAAATTAGCAGTTGCATTAACAAAGCCGTCAACCCCTCCTTTTATCATTTCCAGCGCCTGGCTTTCATAAGCACAGAATACTGAAAACTCTGGTCTGCTTTTCTTAATGAAAAGCATTTCTTTAAGATGCTCATTTTCTGGAACTGTATCTTTAATTCCCATAATATTAGGACACTGTTGTGCCAATCTATTCACCATTTCAGGATTCATATCGAATCCGGTAAGTGCTGGAAAATTATATATCAAAATTGGAAGTCTTACCTGCTCTGCTAATTTTCTATAATAAGCTTCTACATTTTCTTCACTATAAACACTAAAGTACGGAGCTACCGCCAGCACACCATCAGCTCCTGCCTTTTCTGCTTCTCTTGCAAGTTCCAAAGTATTCGCAAGACACGTATCCCCTATTCCCACTACTGCTTGAACACGCCCTTTAATATACGGAACCATAATACGTATCAGTTCTTTTTTTTGCTTCTGAGTCATTACAGAGAATTCCCCTGACGTTCCCAAATAAGCAATCCCGTCTACACCACCTTCGATCATATAGTCTGCATGATTCTTCATAGCATCATAGTCTACACACCTATCTTCATTAAAAATTGTAATCGCCGGTGGAATTAATCCTGCTAATTTTTTCATATTATCTCTCCTGAATACCCCATTTGCTTTGACAGTTCCCTAGTAACTTTAAGTAATTCTGAAACGATTTCTTCTTTATTCGCCAACATTCTGGCTGTAGGTCCTGAAACGCTGACTGCTGCCTCCATTCTTCCTGAATTTCCAAAAACAGGTGCGGCTGCACACCACAATCCAACTTCTATTTCTTCATTGTCAACCGCATATCCCTGCTTTTCAAATACTTCTAGCTGATCATATAATTTTTCCTTGCTTGTAATCGTATTATGAGTAATTGGATTAAACTCGATCCTCCTAATAATTTCATCTCGCTCCTCTTTTGGTAAAAACGTAAGAAATGTTTTTCCCAAACCAGTACAGTAAATTGGCTTTCTTCCTCCGAGTCTTGCATTCGTACTAATAGAACGATAATTATCTACCTTCGCTACATACACAATTTCCTCTCCTGAAAGCACTGCCATAAAAACAGTTTCCTGTAATTTTTCCATTAATTTTTTCAGTGGCTGGCTGGCAACTTTATTAATATCTAAAAATGACGATGCATACGCCCCTAACTGAATTAATTTAGCTCCCAGCATATATTTTTTCTTTTCATCTTCCCACAAATAACCTTGATCGCTTAAAGTCTTTACTAAACCAAAAGTGCTGCTTCCAGCATATCCCAGTTGTACGCTGATTTCTTTTGATGTCAATCCTTCAGGATAATCCTTTAATAGTTCAAAAATCTCTAATACTCTTTCTGCTGATTTTACTCCCATTCTTGCTTCCTCCTAATTCACATTTATGAATCTAATTCACTATATTAGTCTGAATATAACACCTGTCGATTCGTTATGTCAATGAAGTTTTCATTAACATTTCTAAAAACAGGTGAATGAAAGTAATCTCTCCTTATGTAATTCATATATATGAATTAAGTTTTTAATTATGAATTATATATGCTCAATATAGCACTCTGATGTGTACTTGTCAACAAGTTTTCATAAAACAATTCACATTTTTAAGGCATATTGTACATATGCTTTACCTTTTTCTTGACTTTTAAGAAAAAATGGTTCACTATAATATTAGATAGATAAAAGGATGAGGAGGGATTTTATTGGAGATAAAATACAGCAAAAAAGCTGCAAAGTATATCAATGCTCTGGATAGGCCTACAAAGCAGAGAATCAAAATTGGTATTGAAGGCTTGACAGAACAGCCTCCCAAAGGAGATATTAAACTATTACAAGGCTACTCAGATAATAGAAAACGTCTACGCGTTGGAAAATATAGAATCATCTATAATTACCTGCCAACTGGCGAGCTGGAGATATTATATATCATTAATATAGATTCAAGAGGCGATATTTATAAATAATATTTTGCATTAAGAAGGGAGTTAGAACTATGAGTGCAGCAACAAAAGAAGCTATTAATTTAATGGAACTTTTGCCAGAAAGTGACCAAAATTTTGCACTTGAATTTATCAGAAAATTAGTGCTTGCTTGGGATCCTGATTTTACCAGGGTTACCCCAGCCGAACGACAGGCCATCGAAGAAGCCGAGCAGGATTTCAGAAATGGTGAAGCAATTTCACACGATTCTATTAATTGGGACTAATATTTTTAAAGGGCATATCATTGTTCATCTTATCATTGATATGCCCCTCGTTTTATATTGTTAGGCAGTTAGAACCGCTGGCTGCAGCCCTTCATCCCCTACCTCTTCTTAAACATCTGATACAGGAAAAATATCACAATCAGCGGCCCGATAATCGGGCTTAACAGGCTGAAGATTCCTCCAATAATACTAAATACCAAAAACAGTACCAGAACCAGGACAACCGGAATGATAAACCGTTTCCAGCCGCTGCTTAAATCATACATATGAAAGCCTCCCCTGTGCTGATCCTGGTCATAATTTCCGTAAGAACCATAAGGGTTCTGGCCGCTGTCGTAGCTGCTGTCCGTATAAGACTGGCCGTATCCCTGATTGTCATAGTAGCCGCCCTGACCGCCGCCTGCTTCTTCCCCGCCGCTGGCCTCAATGATGGTCTTGGCAATCAGCCGGTATCCGCCGATTTCGTCAATAATCTCCTCTTCAGTACGGCCCTTTGCCGCTTCTTCTCGGATATATCCGTCATAGTAGTTTAAATTTTCCTGAATTACCGACGGCGGTACTTCTCCATTCAGAGCTGCTCCCAGCCGATTTAAAAACTCTTCTCGGTTCATTTTGTCAGTTCAATCCTTTCCTTCAGGCTGCCTTTCCGGTAAGCCGCAATCAGCTCTTTCAAATCACTGATCTGCTCTGCCAGTTCTGCACCCTTGTCTGTGTCCCCTACCATAATCCGTTTTTTCATCTTCTCTACAATGTGAACCGTAGGAGTGCTTTCCTTGGTCGGATCAAAGGGTTTGTGTTCTGCTAACGCCAGATGGTGGGAATTGTAGATCAATGTATAACCGGCAATACCAGTTTTGGACTGGTATGCCTTTGAAAGGCCGCCGTCAATAATAAACAGCTTCCCGCCTCCCTTTACCGGCTTCTCCCCATCCTTAATCTTAACCGGAACGTGTCCGTTGATAATATGGGAGCCTTCTGTCGGAAGCCCGAATTCTTCTAAAATTTTATCACAATATTCTTCTTTCTGGCTTAATTGATAATAAGGGTTATAAATTTCTTTGTGAGTGGACTTGTCCTCAATGAAATAATGTTCAAATGTGGTCATCTTATCCTTGCCGTATACAGGAGATTTGGAACCGCACCAGAGATACCACATAAAATCCCTGGCTGCGTCTTTTCCAGGCGCCCCTTCTGGAAGGAAATAAGCGTCCTGAGCCATTTTGTCCACATAATCTAATAACGCTTTTCCGGAATATTCTTCTTCGCCAAATTTCACTCCGTCAAAATTTCCGTCCCGCTTCATTGGAATGCATCCATGGTACAGCAGGTTAGAATTGTAGCATTTGTACATACTTCCATGAGAATACAAAAATTTCACGTGCTGATGAAGCAGCGTATTGTGCTGGAACGACATTCTCAGGGTATGCACCAGCTCCTCTTCTTCCTTTGTCAGCTTAAGCGGCGCTTCTGGATTAACCGTTGGAAACCTCATGTCCATCATGGAATACGATTTATTTCCAATGGTTACCGTTCCCTGGGCAAAATCAATGTGCTGAAGAAGAATCCGGTCATCCATATGGTACTCTGGATGGCGCTTGATAATCTGGCCTTCAATCTTAAACTGAATAATCGCAATGGCTTTATGCATTTTAGCCGCAAGCCCAGGATCCACTGCGTCATAAATGTTTTCGTCCAGAATATGGGGGGCAAAACGCTCGCAGGGATCGTCCCGATAGACTTTGGCAGCAAACATGGACAGGGGTCTTAAATTAATCCCGTATCCTTCCTCCAAAGCGTCAAAATTGTTATAGCTGATCGCAATCCGGAGCACATTGCAGATACAGGCCAGATTGCCCGTTGCAGCGCCCATCCAGTCGATATCGTGATTTCCCCACTGAATGTCCACATCATGGAACTGCATCAGCTCATTCATAATCAAATCTGCACGAGATCCTCTGTCAAAAATATCTCCAATAATATGAAGACTGTCTATGGTCAGATTCTGAATCAGCTCGCACAAGGCTACAATAAACTGATCGGCAATCTGAATATCAATAATGGATCGGATAATCTCGCTGTAGTAGATTTTCTTATTCTCGTCATTATAATCAACGTGAATCAATTCGTCAATAATATATGCAAAGGACGGCGGCATCTTTTTCCGCACCTTGGAACGGCTGTATTTGGAGGAAACCTCTTTGCAGATATTCACCAGACGGTAAATGGTAATCCTCTGCCAGTCCTCTGTATTGCGTCCTTCTGCCGTCATTTTTCGCAGATTCCGGTCTGGATAATAGATCAGATTGGCCAGCTCTATCTGTTCTTCTTCCGGAATAATATAGCCAAACGTTGCCTTGATTTTTTCGCGGATAATCCCCGACGAAGAACGGAGCAGATGGATAAACGCCTCATGTTCCCCATGCAAATCACTGAAAAAATACTCAGTTCCCTTGGGGAGTCCCTGAATCGCCAGTAAATTAATCATTTCTCCTGAAGCTGACCTGATGGATGGGTATTCTCTGGACAGCAGTTTCAAATATGCCAAATCCCTCATTGTATAAACCCTCGCTATTTCCTGCAGACTCATTGCAATTTCCTTGAATTTATAGTACCATATTTTTAAAAAAATGGGAAGTAGGGAAGCATTATGGAGCAGTTATACATATTTGGAACCGGTCACGCCGGAGTTATCCACAATTACAATACCTGTTTTGCACTTCGCGATGGCGACGAGTATTTTATGACCGACGCAGGAGGCGGCAACCGGATTTTGGGGATTCTCCAGGACATGGACATTCCCCTGGATCACATTCATCACATTTTTGTTACCCATGAGCACACCGACCATATTCTGGGCATTGTCTGGATGGTGCGCATGATTGGAAGCCGCATCATATCCGGCCGATACCAGGGGAACTTATCTTTATACTGCCATGAAGAACTGACAGAAACCATCCGGACGTTATGCCGTCTGACCCTTCCTGGAAAATTAATGAACCTTTTTGGAGACCGGATTTACCTGATCGGCGTGACAGACGGACAAACTCTGGATATTCTGGGGCATTCTGTCACTTTTTTTGACATTCACTCCACAAAGGCAAAACAGTTTGGCTATACCTTTGCCTTACATGACAAAAGAAAGCTTACCTGCGCCGGCGACGAGCCTTTTCATCCTCTGTGCCGTTCCTATGCGGAAGGAAGTTCCTGGCTTCTCCACGAAGCTTTCTGTCTTTACAGTGAGCGCGACAAGCATAAACCTTATGAAAAGCACCACAGTACCGTGAAAGATGCCTGTGAGCTAGCCCAGTCCCTCCAGGTTCCCAACCTGGTTTTATGGCATACCGAAGAGGATCATGGTTCCGACCGTCCCTCTCTTTACCTTGCAGAAGGCAGAGATTACTATACCGGCAATTTATTTGTGCCGGAAGATAAAACCATTCTCGATTTATAAAGGTCTATTTACGTTTCCTCCTTCATATCTTCTTATTAGAATGTTCGGCTTCTGCCATTTCATTTTTATTATTTCTGCAAGGAGGAAAATGCCTGTGAAATCCTTTTTCAGCCGCCATACTCCAGCCCGCTTCTTCACCTCTGGCACAGTCATCTGTGCAGAGGTGATTCTTTTATGTGTCCTAAGCCTGTCTATCCTGAGTCACTCTGTCCGGAGCGGCCGTCCCTGGCCTCCTGGCCTGTCCGGTATGAGTACCGCCGCTCCTGCCAAAGAATCCTATATAAAATGGGTCGATTTCAACGTCACTTCCCAGGCATTAAACGATGCGTTCCGCTATGATGTCGATACTGTCCAGTCTCCCGTCCACTTAAACTGGATTGAACTTTTAGCATACCTGGGTGCCAAATACGGAGGCGATTTTTCCCATTATCAGAAAAAAGATTTAGACGTCCTGGCCAATGCGCTGACAGACGGTTCTGAAACTATGGCGCACCTTACCGAACATATGCAGTATTATTCCTACTATCTGGAAGCCTATACCGCAGTCCTGGGCGGTATGGTGGGGGAGTTCGAATCTGAAATTCCTTCCTCCCAGGCTCCTGCATACCTTTTGCCTTCCGGTACAGAAGGCGGAGCAGAAGGGGATCCGGAAAAAGTCTGGGCCAAACAATATGGACTAAAAGCCTTCTCTCCCATTGCCAAGCATTTTCCCTACAGCGACTATGATGATTTTGGTGCCGCCAGGGACTACGGTTACCGCAGACAGCATCTGGGACACGACTTTTTAGGCCAGACCGGAACCCCTATTATTGCCGTCGAATCCGGAGTTGTAGAAGCCA
>ERZ779820.1814-NODE-1814-length-12748-cov-2.700859_pt1 | contig 12748 bp, 7 predicted proteins | sample MGYA00511563_ERZ779820 | MGnify/ENA primary metagenome ERZ779820 (study PRJEB29588, sample SAMEA1964852) | human gut metagenome | biome: human gut; feature: human-associated habitat; material: faeces | place: Denmark | collected 2008/2010 ...
CTTCTTTATTCATTCTTCTGACTCCTCTCCTGAAAATAGTTCTGATATTTTCGAAGAATACGATTCCCACTCGCTGCGGTATTCTGCCAGCTTTTCTTCGCCGGTCTCCGTAATCTGGTAATATCTCCGGTTGCGCCCCGCACATTCCAGATCATAGACCATCAGGCACTGATCTTTCTGCAGCCTGCGAAGCACCGGATACAGGGTGGAATCGGAAATGTCGATAACCTTCCGCACATCCTGTGTGATCTTATATCCGTAAGTGCCTTCCTTCTCTCTCGAGACAACGGCAAGAACAATGGCATCCAAAAGAGCCGCTCCTGTATTAAATACCATATCGCACCCCTTTTTCTTTTTTCTGTATGTTCGAACCCTTTCCCGATCTGTTTTCACGAAAAGACTCCGCTCATACCTTTCCCCCGGTTTCCCGGACCGTATGTTGTTTTGCATTTAATACTATATACCGTATAATATTAGATGTCAACAAATCCTGGGAATCTTTAAAATATCTTAAGACTTCTTCTAAATATCTACAAAAAGCGGCTGCCGCGGAGGTTACACCTCCACAGCAACCGCTTTTCCAAGCGCAAATGAATATAAATAACACTCTTTTACCTTTTTTCCATACGCGCGCTCCAACGCCTGACTGTAATAATGCATCTGTCTCTGATACCGGTCGATCAGTTCCTGTCCCTCTTTTACATGGTCAGTTTTATAATCCACCAGCACCAGGCCGTCCGCCTCTTCCCAGAAAGCGTCGATGATTCCCTGTACCAGGATCTGCTCCCCCTGATCCCACGCAGGATTTCTCTCACTGGCATCGATACTCATCACAAACTGCTGTTCCCGGTGCAGCGTGCCAAGGGCAGAAGCTTCTTTCATCCGTTTTCCCACAGCTGAACGCACAAACCAGCTGATCTGACTGGAACGTACCACTTTGGCCGCCTCTTTGCTGATCTTTTCTTCCTGCAACAGTTCTTCGATCTGCTTCTCAATCGCCTGCTGCGAATCTGCTTTTGAATAGTCCAGGCACTCCAGGATCCGGTGATATACCGTTCCCCTTGCAGCCCCCTGTAACAGTGGCTCCTGTTCTTCTTTCATAAAATCAGGAATGATTGGCTCCTGTTCTTTCTCCGCGTACAGATAGACAGTTTCTTCCTCCGGCTCTTCTCTTCCCTGTTTTTTCAGTTCGGATACACTGACTTTCGCCGGAATCTCCTGCAGATATCCATACGGATACACATAGGAAAATTTCTCTTCCAGATCTTTTCGGATCGTCGCATCAAACACCTCCTGCGGATCCCAGGTTTCGTATGCGGCCCTCTGCCGTACCCGGTCTTCCCGGTCTGTTACCTGATCCATGATCAGATGTTCCATCTCAAGGATCTGCACCGGAAACTCTTCGTTTTCTCCGGCAAGTGCCGGAAAAATCCAGTCCCAGTAGCAGCGCGCGCCTTCCCGCATGCCGTAAGGAAGTTTCTCTTCCTGCCAGTCCCGCGCCTCCGCCTGTACTGCCTGATAATCCTCTATTTTTTTCACGGTTCCGGTAAGGATCAGTTTTTCTTTTGCTCTTGTGAGTGCCACATATAATACACGCAGTTCCTCACCCAGACTTTCCAGCCGGATCTGCTTCTGGATCACCTGTCGTACCAGTGACGATGCCTGCGTCCGTTCCTTGGGGTCTACCGCCTGCATGCCGATACCGAGATCCTGATGAATCACCAGACCGGTGCTGGCATCGGACATATTAAACCGTTTCCCCATCCCTGCCGCAAAGACAATCGGAAACTCCAGTCCCTTACTTTTGTGGATGCTCATGATCCGCACCGTATCTTCCTGTTCTCCACGGATATTGACCTCACCAAAATCCACCTGATATTTCTGCAATTGTTCCACATACCTGATAAAATTAAACAACCCACGGTAACTGGTACTCTCATATTCCATGGCTTTTTCCACCAGCATCTGCAGATTTGCCCGCCGTTGTGCACCGCCGGGCATCGCACCTGCGTATAACCCATACCCGGTCTTTGCCAGAATCTCTCCGATCAGTTCATGGATCGGCGTATAAGTAACCTTTTCACGGAGTTTTTCATAGACAGACCAGAAATTGCCAAGTTTTTCACACAACTCCCCGTCCTGTCCCTCCTGCAGATAGTTCCAGACACAGCCATAGATTTTCTCCTGCGGATAGCAGGCTTTTAACAGTGCCAGCTCTCTTGCACTGCACCCGCCTAACGGCGATAACAGGACACCGGTAAATGGAATCTCCTGCATCGGATTATCCAGGATCCGCAGATAGTTCAGGATCGTCTGTACTTCTGTCGTGGAAAAATATCCTGTTTTTGAGGTAGCATAGGCAGGGATTCCCATGTCCATCAGCACATTGACAAAGTTCTCCGCCCAGCCGGTGATCGTCCGAAGCAGGATCACACAGTCCTGATAACGTGCGGGACGATACTGTTTTTCTTTCTTATCCCAGACCAGTTCTGTTCCCACCATGCTGCGGATCTTTTCTCCGATCATCCGTGCTTCCAGCTCCTGATCACTCTGTTCCTGCATCTTCTCATCCATACCGTCCGTGCCGGTCTGTGCCACAAGCACCTGGCACGCCGGTTCTTCCGGTATTCCCTCCGGCTTTTCTTCAAATACCGCACCCGGATACAATGCCGCATCTGCATCGTATTCCACCGCTCCCAGATCCTTTCCCATGATCCGGTAAAAGATCTGATTGACCCCTTCGAGCACCCCGTCTCTGCTTCGGAAGTTTTTGTGTAGGTCGATCCTCTGACATACACTGTCTTCCAGACTGTAGGTTTCATATTTTTCCATAAAAAGTTCCGGTCTGGCAAGGCGGAACCGGTAGATACTCTGCTTCACATCGCCCACCATGAACAGATTATGCCGCCCGAAGCGAAGCTGTGACACACTCTGCAACAAAGTCTCCTGCACCAGATTGCTGTCCTGGTACTCATCGATCAGGATTTCCTCAAAACGATCGGAAAACTCATCCGCTGCCTGGGTATACCGGATCTCCCCGTCTTCTTTTTTGACCAGGATCTCCAGCGCAAAGTGTTCCATATCTGTAAAATCAACGATATTTTTCTGCCGCTTTTTTTCCGAAAATGTCTCGATAAACTGCCGGGTCAGACGAATCAGTTCCTGCACCGGCTCCCTGCAAAGTTCCAGTTCTTCCAGCACTTCCTCCGTTGTCTCATAAAAATAATTCTCCCGCAGTTTTTTCACAGCATCTTTTGCCTGATCCCGCAGGTTCTTCGCCAGCTCCCGCTTATCCTCCTGCACACTGTCATCTTTCTTTCGTGACAGTGCTTTTGGCTTCCAGCTATCCAGCAGGACTCTGCATCCGTCAAAATCCTGTGATGCGAAAGCCTCTTCCAGATCTCTTCGAAACAAAAGATCCTGTTCCAACGCTTCTCCGTACATATATGGTCCGCCGGGACTGTAGATCACTTCTTCGCACCGTTCCTGAAGATAAGTGATCTGATCCAGCAGGTGTCCGGCATCCTCCCACAGTTTTTTCATCCATATACAGGACACCAGCTCTTCCTTTGTCCGGATCTCGTATGCCTTCGTACAGCTGTCCAGCCATTCCAGCGGCCAGGGATTACTCATGGCAAACTCATACATCCGGAGAACCAGTTCCGTCAGCACCTCATCGCTTTTTCCGGTGGCAAAACTCTCCACAAAACGGTCAAAACTTTCGGTTCTCTCCTGGTAACTGCTCTCAAGCACCTCTTTTGCCACATCCTGTTTCAGCAGTTTGATCTCTCCCTCATTCGCTGTACGAAATCCGGGATCCAGATCGATGGTGTGAAAATAGTTCCGGATCACATAAGAGCAGAATCCGTCGATCGTCGTGATCTGTGCGTTGTGGATCAACGTCTGCTGTCTTTGCAGATGTTCATTTTCCGGATCCTGTTCCAGATAATTCTCCACAGCTTCCGTCAGTCTCTCCCTCATCTCTCCGGCTGCTGCCCGGGTAAATGTCACAATCAGCAGCTGATCGATATCGATGGGATGATCTTTTCTGGTCAGTTTTCCCAGGATTCGTTCTACCAGAACAGCAGTCTTACCGGATCCTGCCGCCGCACTGACCAGGATATTTCTGTCCCGCAGTTCAATGACCTTCTGCTGTTCCGGTGTCCACTTCATTTCCATCTTTCTTCTCCCCTTTCTCTCTCATTTTCTTCCACAGTTCCTCATCGGAAAATGTCGGAAGTCTCCGGAAACTGTTTCCCTCCTGCTTTTCATCAAATCCGCAGATCTCCTTAAAGCTGCAATAGTCGCAGGCGGTCCGTTGTTTTAATTTATATGGATTTTTCTCCATCTCCCCGCCAAGGATCCGTGTTCCATTTTCACGGATCTTATCGTTGACATAGGCACAGAGTTCTTCGAACTGTTCTTTGCTTGCCGTTTTGGAACGACTTGAAAGGCTGCCGTTTTTATTGTAAGCTGCCGGGATCACCAGCGATTTTTTCCCTGCTTCCAGTTCTCTATCCAGATCCTTTAAGATCTTTTCTTCTGCCCGGACCAGTCCGTCCACCTTTAATTTTTCCAGCAGTTTCCGTTCAATCTCCTCTTCCTCATCCCCAGGTTTTCCATCCACCAGTGGATCTTTGACATGATAATAAAACATCCCCGCCGGTTCTGCATGTTTTCCCGGATGATTCTTTTCTTCCAGCTCCAGTGCTGCATTCAGATATACGATAAGCTGCAATTGCAGTCCGTGATACACCGAAGTAAGATCCAGAGCCGTATTGCCGGACTTATAATCAATGACTTTCACATAGATCGTATCGTCCTCCTCATAGCGGTCCACCCGGTCAATCCGCCCCCGCAGGCGCAGACGCTCATCCTCCGATAACTGAAAATTCGATGCTTTCAGATCTTCCTCCATAGAAAAAGAGATTTCAAACCGACTTGGTTCATATTTTCCTGCTTTCAGCTGTTGCTGCAGTGCCCAAACCGTCCGCCGCAGAATCCGTTTTACACGCAGGATCATATACTGGTTTCTTGCACTGCTCTCCAGAATCGTATTGCCATAGTCGTGAATGGTTTCCTCCACACTCGTATCAATCAGCTGATCCCGTTCCTGATCCGTCAGACTACGCCATGTCAGCTGGTTTTTTTTGAGATTTCGTGAAAACTGTTCCAGTGCCTGATGGATCACATTGCCCAGATCCGCCTGACGAAATTCGTATTCCTGTCGTTCCTCGATCTTCAGACCATACTGCAGAAAATGTGCAAAGGCACAGGCTGCAAACCGTTCCAGTTCCGTCGCACTGTTTTCCAGTTCTTTCCCGTAAAGTGCCACCGCCGCCGCTTTTCCGATGCTGCTCTCCGGTGCGCCCTCGTATGCCGCCTGGATCCAGCGAAGACACTGCTCTTTCCACTCTTTTGACCGCAGATACCAGGAAAACAGTTCCTTCCAGCCATCGTTCTGCTGTTGTTCTCCATCCTTTCGAAGTCCTTCCAGAAGAATCTCCGTTGCCTGCTGTGCAATCTGCATCTGGCTGATCTCGTCTTTCGGATTATCCTGGATCACCAGTTTCGGATACATCCGAAGAATCAGCGCGATCAGATACGCCGGACTCTGTGCCTGCCCCTGTGCATTTGACTGAGCGTAAGAAAGATACAGACACCGGGAAGGTTTCGTCAGATTCAGATACAGATAGAAACGCTGGATATACATGGATTCTCTTGCTGTAGGTGCCAGTGCTACCTGACGGCTGTTGAGAAATTCCCGATCTGACTCAGACAGCAGACCTGCTTTCCCTCCGTGTTTCGGGATGATTCCGTCGTTGACGCCTGCAAAGAACAGTACTTTGATGTCTTTCAGTCTGGTACGCTCCATCTCACCGATCAGTACCTGATCTGCCGTCGGTGGAATGATGCCCACCCGCATCTCTTGAAATCCCACATCGAGAAGCTGTCCGTACTCCTTCGCCGTGATCGTCTCGCTGCCAAGCATCTGCACCATCTTATCAAGAAGTTCCATGATCATTCCGTAAATCTGGCTGTATTCTTTCACCATCGCCTGATCGCCCTGTGTAGCAAATTCCTGTTCTTTCTCAGATAACCGTTCCTGAATATCATCTTTTACGATCATCTCATAGAGCATCCGTGTCCGTTCTTCTACTGTGTGCTCTTTTTCTTTCATATACTCCGCAAAAGGACCGATCTTTTCCCAGACCTGTTCCCGGATCTGGTTGATTCCTTCGATACTGCCTTCTTCCATCCCGCGATACCGTCTTACCCAGTGATCCTTCCACTGTTTTTCCCCGCGGATTCCCACAGCGATACAGTAATTTTCCAGTTGATCCACCTGATAAACCGGAATCCCGGACAGCCCACAGCGAAGATAACGGAACATACTCTCATAGGAAAAATACTCCACCACCAGATTGACAGCCGCCCGGATATACTCCACAAACGGATTCATCAGAATAGAATGTTTTTCATCGATAAAGCAGGGAATCTCACACTGTTCCATGACCTGTCTGGCATAACTTCCATACGTCGTCATATCCCCTGTGATCACGGCAAAGTCCCCATACCTGTAGCCCTTTGTCCGCACCAGCAGGCGAATCCTTCTGGCGATCTCTTCCATCTCTTCTTTTGGATTTGCAGCCTGAAAAATCTGTACCTCTTCCTGTTCCTTCCGGTACTGCCGTTTATCATACCGAAACAGATGCTGTTCCAGAAATTCCAGTGCCGGTGCCTCGCAAAAACGGCTGTGCTCTCCCGGACGCACCCACCAGGGATCCAGAATTTCCACCCGTTCTTCCTTTGCCATCCTGGTCAGTGACTCCATCATCTCCCCACTCATACGAAACAGCTGCTGCGGACGTTTTAACTGTGCCACAGACACCTTTTCCTCCAGCGTCACCGTCACCCATACCTGCTGTGCCAGTTTCAGCAGTTCCCGCAGTAATTTATTCTGTACCGGAGTAAATCCGGTAAATCCGTCCAGAGCGATCCAGCTGTCTCTCACCAGTCGGGAACTTCCGATTTTCTCACACAACAGATCCAGAACTTCCTCCGCCGTGATATACCGTTTTCTCAAGAACTCGGAAAAACCCTGATAAATGGTCTGCACATCCTTTAATTTGTGATACAGCAACGGTTTTTCTTTCGCCAGATTACCGATCTCATCCAGTTCCTCCGGATGAATATCGTACTGCATCAGCTCAGATAACAGTGATTTCATCTCACTGATGGTTCCCAGTTTTTCCAGACTGCTGCCCAGAACTCCCAGCTTTTTCTTCTGTTCCTGCACCACGCGTTCCAGTACAAGAATTTTCCCCACGTCTTCCAGAACAGGTGTCTGATCACCGCCTACTTCCGCGAATACCCGGTGTGCCAGACGGTCAAAGCTTAAAATATCCACGTTCATGATTCCATGACGGGGACTCAAAGCTACCAGTTCCTTCTGTGTCTGCATCGTAAACTGTTCCGGTACGATCACCAGATACTTTCTCTCCGGATGTGTTCCGGCTTCCTGTAAGATTTTCTGATATAACTGAAAAGATTTTCCAGCTCCCGAATTACCTGGTACAAATTGCAGTGCCATGGATCTTTTCCTCCTTTTTTTGTTCCTGCTTCTGCCTGCGCTCAGCATCTTTTCGTCTGTCTTCTTCTCTCTGACAGTTCGACCCCTGTCTTTTTACCGGCAGGGGTCGTAACTGTGTTTTACATTTTTCTGATTGGTTCACACGGAATATGCTGTTTCCCGTTCTGTTTGATTGCATTATAACCCTTCATAGTCAAAAAGTGGAATGAAACTTTCTTTTGCTGTCCCGCCTTCCTGAAAAAAACCCTGTGTAATACCAAGATCCAGTGCATGATCAAGTACCTTTTCATACTCCCGTTTTGTCACCCTCCGGTTCAGATCCGGGATATCACGCACCTGAGGAAGGGGGGTATACTGATTCATCAGACTGATGGTCAGGTTCTTTCCATATGTTTCATATAACTCATCAAGCACTGCTATGGAGTTTTTCGTATGGCCCGGCAGAATCAGATGGCGGACGATCACACCTTTCTGAATATAACCGTTGTCATCGTATTCACACCTTCCTCCGGCCAACATCATCTCCCGGATCGCTGCCACCGCAACTTCCGGATAATCTTTCGCTTTCGAACAGGCAAAGGCAAGCTCCGGATCCATATATTTAAAATCGGGCAGCCACACGTCCACGACTTCTTCCAGCATCTGCACCGTTTCCACCCGTTCATAACCACTGGAATTGTAGATCACCGGCAGATACATTCCCTGTGCTTTTGCCTTTTTCAGTGCTCCGATCACAGCCGGTGCAAAATGTGTCGCCGTTACCAGATTGATATTCGCTGCTCCCTGTTCCTGAAGTTCCAGAAAAATCTCACTAAGACGATCCCCGGAAATCTCCCTGGCACAGTTTCCTTGTGCGATTTCATAATTCTGGCAAAAAATACACCGCAGACTGCAGCCGGAAAAAAATACAGCACCAGATCCCCGTGTTCCTGAGATACAGGGTTCTTCCCACATATGAAGTGCAGCTCTCGCCGCCCGCAGTTTTCCGTCCATTCCGCAATAACCTTTCTCTCCGGACTCCCGGTCTACGCCGCACATTCTCGGACACAGCATACAGGCATCCATTCCCATCGTTTCTTCCCCCTGTTTCTTCTTGTACTACTGAAAGTTTCCCATTCAATTTTCCGGAAGCCCATATCTCATAAAATCACACCATTTCTCATACACTATAGAAAAACATCGGAAAAGGAGTGTGTACTATGAGTTCCAAAACCAGGATTGTTGTACTACATATGAAAGAAGTGATCTATACCGCTATCTTTCTCCTACTCGGTCTCCTGATGATCATTCTTCTTCTGATCATGTTCGGACCATCAAAAGACAAAGAAACCGCTGCCTCTATTCAGACAACTTCTGCCCTCACCGGACAATATCTTCCGGGCGTCTATAGCACCGCCATTGAACTGAATGACAATACCTTCGATGTGCAGGTAACCGTAGACAGCAACCACATCAATTCCATCGAACTGGTAAACTTAAGTGAATCCACCGCTGCCATGTATCCACTGATGGAACCGGCACTCGAAGAACTCGCCTCCCAGATTTATGAAAAACAGTCTCTGGAAGATATCACCTACGAAGACGATAACAAATATACTTCCATGTTGCTTTTAGAAGCCATCAAAAGTGCCCTTGCCAAAGCTTCTGTTCTGCAGCAATAGCTTCCATCCCGTTATTATTTCCGGATAAATATGCCATAGCCGCTTCCCAGTCTGCCTCCCTGCTGCAGATAGTCTGCAATTGCTCTCTGCAGCCCGGTCTTCCGGGGCAATTCTTCCGGTTTCTTCTTCCATTCTGCACCAAATACTCTCCAGCCATCCGGGAAAATCTCATCACTTTTTTCTGTGTCAATCAAGTGAAAACGCCTGGCATACGCTTTCATATTCCCTTCCGGAAGAATCTGTACCAGATCCGGATCAATCAGCCAGGATTCCACACCAAACACCCTGTAGTCTTTCGGAAAGTACTCTTTGAAAAATGCTTCTGCCCGTGCAAAGGCATCCTCCAGAAGCTCCGGTTTCATCGGACCTGCGGATGGAATATGCATATTAATGACAGTATCCCCGGGATGAATCCTTACACCATCCAGTCCACAGTCTTTCTTTCCCTCAAACGGGCGCAGTTCAAATTGCAGACGTCCCAGTCCGAACCTGGTCAGATTGAAGAATCCGTCATACCAGTGACCTACAAAATTGCCGTATACGCCATGAATCTCGTAACACTCCAGCATTTTCCACTTCATATCTTCCAGACTCTTATAGTAAATTTCCACAGGCAGTCCCTTTTTTTCATAACGCACTTTCACTTCTTCCCAGCAGCACCATAACATCAGTGCATCCAGAAGATAGCGGTTCACTCCCAGTGCTTCTTCTCTGGCTTCTGTCTCTGCCAGTGCCTGGGTAAGAACGGAAAGTTCTCCGTCTGCTGCCATCACCTGCTCTGCCGTCTGTACGATCATATCCCAGTGATCTGCTTCTTCCAGTTCTTTTCTTGCCTCCAGAAGCTGTGCAATTCCTTCTTCCGGCATCTGTATCTTTTCCATCAGACGTTTCATCTGTTCTCTCGTTTCCTTCATCTGCCGTCTTATTCCTTTCCCTTCTTACTGACTGCAAAATACATTTTCAGAAGTTATCCATCCGTTTTCACTATTATGACAGTTTTTCCACCTGATCCATCCAGATACGCACACAGGAATCGCTGGACATCCTCAGGTCTCCTCTTGGCGATACGGCTACTGTACCGACTTTCGGTCCATCCGGCAGACAGGAGCGCTTAAACTGTTGCATAAAGAATCTCCGGTAAAAATTCTTTAACCATTTCAGGATCACTTCCCGGTCATACACACCGTCAAAAGTCTGCACTGCGATCCGGAAAATCTTATCCGGCTCATATCCTGCACGAAGCATATAATAAAGGAAAAAATCATGCAGTTCATACGGTCCCACCAGATCTTCTGTTTTCTGTGCGATCTTGCCGTCTTTTGGCGGAAGCAGCTCCGGGCTTACCGGCGTATCCAGAATATCCAGCAGAATCTCGGACAGGCGATCATCTCCACAGGTATCCGCATAATACCGCACCAGATGGCGTACCAGTGTCTTCGGAATTGACGTATTAACCGCATACATGGACATATGATCTCCGTTATAGGTTGCCCATCCAAGTGCCAGTTCCGACAAGTCACCTGTTCCGATCACCATACCGCCCGCCTGATTCGCGATATCCATGATCACCTGCGTACGTTCTCTTGCCTGACAGTTTTCGTATGTCACATCGTGATTTTCCATATCATGTCCGATGTCCCTGAAATGAATGGTTACGGCTTCACGGATATCTACTTCCCGCAGGGTCGCACCAAGTTTTTGGGTAAGATCGCAGGCATTACGATACGTTCTGTCAGTAGTTCCGAAACACGGCATTGTGACTGCCGTGATTTTTTCCCTTGGCATGCCAAGAAAATCAAAGGCTCTGGCTGTCACCAGCAGTGCCAGTGTGGAATCAAGTCCGCCGGAGATACCGATGACAGCGCTCTGGCTGTGAGTATGTTCCAGACGTTTCTTCAGTCCCATTGCCTGAATCGTCAGAATCTCGTCACATCGTTTTTCCCTTTCTTCTTTTCCGGACGGTACAAACGGTTTTCTCGGAAAAGTTCTGGTCAGTCTGGTTTCTTCTTTCTCCAGTGTAAATATAATTTCCTGATAACCGGCCGTATCTGCCGGCGGATAAGTTGTCATTTTTCTTCGCTCGGTTACAAGACGCCGGATATCCAGATCACCGTAGATTGTCTGATTGATAAAACGTTTTGCCTCTTTTAAGATGGAGCCGTTTTCACAGATCAGATTGTGTCCGCCAAATACCAGATCCGTAGAAGATTCTCCCTCCCCGGCCGTTGCGTAGATATAACCGCAGATCAGACGCGCCGACTGTCCTTTTACCAGTTCTCTCCGGTAGGTATCTTTTCCGGTGATTTCATCCCCTGCTGACAGATTGATGATCACATTCGCACCTGCCAGTGCATGAGCCACGCTCGGCGGATTCGGTACCCAGAGATCCTCGCAGATCTCCACAGCCACTTTCATTCCTGTCATCTGCGGGCAGGAAAACAGAAGTTTTGTTCCAAATGGTACTTCCACCCCGTCAATTTTAACCATATGGGAGTCCTGATCCGCCGGTGTAAAATGCCTTGCCTCATAATATTCAGCGTAATTTGGCAGATTCGTCTTCGGTACCAGACCAAGAATGGTTCCTCTGTTTAAGACAGCTGCCACATTATATAATTTTCCATTATATTCCCATGGAAGGCCTACAATGATCAGCGCGTCCACCTGACTGGTCTCCTTTGCCAGCCATATCAGCTGCTCTCTCGCACTGTCCAGAAGCAATGTCTGCCAGAACAGATCCTGACAGGTATATCCGGTGATACAAAGCTCCGGAAATGCCATGATCTTTGCCCCCTCGGTTTCCATCTGCCGGATCAGCTTCAGAATCTCCCCTGCATTGTATACACAGTCTGCCACCTGAATCTTCGGTGTACCGGCTGCTGTTTTGATAAATCCGTGTCTCATATATTTCCTTTCCGCCTATTTTCTGGCAAGTTCCAGCAGTTCTTTCAGTTCTTCTACGCTGAAGGTATAGTTGGTGTTACAGAAATGACAATTCAGTTCGATGTTTTCACCGTCATCGATCATGCCCTGCAGTTCTTTTTCTCCCAGACTGATCAATACTTTTCCAACCCTTACTTTGTCGCAGTTACAGTAGAAACTGGTCGGCACTTTCTCATTGATCTCCAGATCCATATCACCAAGCAGTTTTTCCAGCAGCATTTCCGGTGTATAACCCTGATCCAGAAGTTCGGTAACAGAAGTGATCTGTGCCAGATTTTTCTCCAGTTTCTCAATCACTTCTTCTTCTGCGTTCGGCATCAGCTGCACGATAAATCCACCGGCCTGGCGGACAGTATTATCCTTCTCCATCAGTACGCCAAGTCCTACTGCGGAAGGTACCTGCTCACTGCTTGCAAAATAATAGGTCAGATCATCTCCGATCTCACCGGTCTTTAATTCCGTCTGTCCCACATACGGCTCTTTCAGACCCAGATCCTTAATTACACTTAAGACACCAAGACCAAGCGCACCGCCCACATCCAGTTTTCCATTT
>ERZ779820.1825-NODE-1825-length-12700-cov-3.185923_pt1 | contig 12700 bp, 9 predicted proteins | sample MGYA00511563_ERZ779820 | MGnify/ENA primary metagenome ERZ779820 (study PRJEB29588, sample SAMEA1964852) | human gut metagenome | biome: human gut; feature: human-associated habitat; material: faeces | place: Denmark | collected 2008/2010 ...
CGCTGCAGGCGGAGAAGCTCGCGAGCTTCTTTCTTTTTTAGGCAAGAGGCGGCTGAGCTTTCTCCTTCATTAGCTTTCGGATCATGTTTCGGTTAAAGGTCATGTGCATCATCATGGCAGACCGGGCTCCGATGGAATCGTGATCTGCAATGGCGTCAACAACAGCCCGATGGGTCATAATAGTTTCTTCTTTTAATCGAGTGTGAGTGACGTTGACAAACATCAGTACAGCCGTATCAATAATAGGAATCAGCTGTTCCACCACTTTGTTTTTGGCACATTCTGCCACACAGGTGTGGAAGGCAATATCTTCCTTGATGTAGCTGGAACCATTTTTTATGCGGATTTCTACCTGATCGCAGAGGTCGCGAAGCTTTTTGATATCCTCTGGAGTGGCGTTTAAGGCAGCCATTTCTGCAATGCCTGGTTCCAGCATAATGCGTACATTTACCAGATCCAGGGCCAGAGCCATTTTGTCTTCGATCTTCTGAAGGCCCAGAGGATCCAGATCAGCAGGGGTTGTGCTGATGACGTAGGTTCCGGAGCCTCGCCGCACCTCCAGCACGCCTTTAGATATAAGAAGCTTTACAGCTTCCCGGATGGTGCTTCTTCCTACTCCAAAATATCTTGCCAGTTCAAATTCGTTGGGGATTTTCGTCCCGATTTCATAATGATTATCAAGAATATATTGATACAGCTGTTCCTGTACCTGCTCTGCCAGGAGTGTGCTTTTGATATTGGACAGTTCGCTCATAAAAGGTGTCTCCGTTTCTCTGTGATGTAGTAAGATGTCTATAGATTCAGTATACGCATTTCCCTGGGAAAATCAAGTCAAAGATAAGATGTCTGATGTATTTGCTCCAAAAATAAGACATCAGATAACTAAAAAGAGGATGAAAGACGGAAAAACACACAATATTTGTAAGATATACACAATAAAAATAGAGAAAACCTGTAAATATAGTAGAAATAATGTCTGATGGCTTGTAATAAAAACAAAGAGATGGTAGAATCTAGGCATAATACATCAGATGACTTTGGGGAAGTTTTTACTTAATCGAGGAGGTTTACGAATGGAACTGCACAGCCAGAAAATCAGAGTACTTGCACCGGAAAATGACCCGCTGAAAATCGGTATGGGATGGACAGTAGAGGATTTGTTCAAGCCGCAGATTCTTGTGGAAAGCACATTTGGAGACAGTCATCCGGGAAGCGCCCACCTGGATCAGTTTGTGGAAGAGGGAATGCGGGCAATTGCCGATAACGGAGGAAAAGGAGCACGCAATTATGTAACCGATATCTGCGATGGAATCGCCCAGGGCCATGACGGAATCAATTATTCCCTGGCTCATCGGGATATGATGGCGAATATGGTGGAAATTCATGGAAATGCAACCGGTTATGACGGCGGTCTGTTTATTGCAAGCTGCGATAAATCCATGCCGGCCATGCTGATGGGAATCGGAAAATTAAAGGATATGAGCGCGATTGTAGTAACCGGCGGAGTTATGGAGGCGCATACCATTCCGGCTAAATATGTGGAACAGGATCCCTCATGCGCCATTAATGAGCTGTTGACTCTGGAGCAAATTGGAAAGTTTGACGCGCAGGAAAAGAGAGGAGAGATTCCCAAGGAGCAGCTGGATTATTACAAACAGCATGCATGTCCCAGCTGCGGTGCATGTTCCTTTATGGGAACTGCTTCTACGATGCAGATTATGGCAGAAGCGCTGGGCCTGATGCTTCCGGGAACTGCTCTGATGCCAGCAACAGCTCCGGAACTGAAGCAGGCAGCTTATGATGCCGGCGTGCAGCTGATGAAGCTGGTGGAGCAGGGAATCAAGGCGAAGGACATTGTGACAATGAAGAGTTTTGAAAATGCCATTATGGTTCATGCAGCGATTTCCGGCTCAACCAATGCTACCATGCATATTCCGGCCATTGCCCATGAGTTTGGATTTGAGATTGATGCAGATACCTTTGATCGGATGCACAGAGGCGCTCACTATCTGCTGAATATCCGTCCCTCCGGTGACTGGCCTGCTCAGTATTTCTACTATGCAGGAGGCGTCCCCAGAGTAATGGAGGAAATTAAGGGAATGCTTCATCTGGATGTTATGACAGTAACCGGAAAGACCCTGGGAGAGAATCTGGAGGAGTTAAAGCACAATGGCTTTTATGAGCACTGTGATGCCATCCTGAAAGAAAAGGCGAAGCTGCTGGGTCGCGAGATTAAACGGACAGAGATTATCCATGATTTTGACGATGCGAAGGGAACGGACGGAAGCATTGCTATTCTGAAGGGAAATCTGGCTCCAGAGGGATGCGTAATCAAGCATACGGCATGTCCGAAGAATATGTTTGAGGCAACTCTGAATGCAAAACCCTTTGACAGTGAGGAGGAGTGTATTGACGCAGTCCTGAAGGGACGGGTGAAACCGGGCGACGCTATCTTTATCCGTTATGAAGGCCCCAAGGGAAGCGGTATGCCGGAAATGTTCTATACTGGTGAGGCAATCTGCTCAGATCCGGAGCTGGCTTCCAGCGTAGCGCTGATTACAGACGGCCGTTTCTCAGGCGCATCCCGGGGACCGGTTATCGGCCATGTCAGCCCGGAGGCGGCAGCAGGCGGCCCCATTGCTCTGGTTGAGGATGGAGATCTGATTCATATTGATGTGGTAAACAGAAAGCTGGAAATTGTAGGCGTGAAGGGCGAGAAGCTGTCAGAGGCTGAGATGGAAAAGGTTCTGGCGGAGAGAAAGGCGAAATGGCAGCCAAAGCCGGCTAAGTATACCAGGGGCGTGATGAAGATTTATTCTCAGCACGCAGTATCTCCCATGAAGGGCGGATATATGGAATAAATCCTTCAGCCGCCCGGAGCTTCTTGTCCGCTGTAGGCGGCAAGAAGAACCATGGCGGAACTATTACAATAAATAATAAGGCTTTTGAAAACGGTCCGCCGGATTCTGATAAAAGGCAGTTGTCCGGCGGAAGGGGAAAACGGGAAAATGAATAAGGAAAGGGGTACACAAATGGAAACAGCATTAAATCCGACAAGGCTGGTTGGTCTTGGTTCCATGTTTGGAGCGATACTGGAAACCTCAGGCGGTGCCCAGAGTATCGCTGTAACTATGGTAAAGAAATTTGGAGATGAAAAAGCGGTCTGGGCTCTTGGAATTACTGGTCTGGTCATTGCTATGCCGGTATTCTGTGCGGTACGGTTGCCATGATTGTGGCAGGCCCTGTGTTTGGCGCTTTCTGCGGGAAAAAATATAACATTGCGATTCCGGAGCATGTAGCAAATCAGGCAGATTTTGATGAGTCTAAGCTGCCGTCCTTTGGAACGATTGTAGGCATTATTATGATTCCTCTGGTACTGATTATTCTGGACTCCCTGGCTGGTGAAGTCTCTGATTGGCATGGATGAGAAGACAACTCTGAAAACCTGGACCATTATGGAGACACTGGTAGGAGGAAACGGCTTCATCGCAGCATTGATTATTTCATTTTTCGCATAAAAAGGAAACAGAGATTTCCGAAGCCCTTTCAGCAGCTGGCGCTGAAGGGGCTTTTTTCATACAAGCTTTCAATGTATTTTCCTGCCTGAAGTTTCCCATATCTGAACGAAGATGGAAAGTTCTTTCAATTTTCCTTCACACGTTGAAACGAAATGTGAAATGTGCTAAAATGTTGTTTATTCGACAAAGGAAGTGAGGAATCAGGCCTTTATGACATTACATATGAATATGAAAAAAAGGAGAAAACACAGAGACAGCCTGCGTCGGTTCTTTCTTGCCGGCGCAGTCCTTTTGAGTGCCGGAGCGCTGTCAGCCTGCGGCAGCAAGGAAGCTGCGTTAAATGAGTCAACGTCCTTGGCTCCTCCAGTGGTTCTGATGGAAGAGACTCTGCCTCAGACAGCTGCAGATGAAACAGTTATGGCGCTGACGCCGGATGGACCGCTGCTGCCCTCTGTAGCAGGAGTGGATGCAGAGTATACGGATCCGATTCCTGATTATCTGCGGATTGGCGAGCACCATCCGATTGTGGCAAAGCTGCAGCAGAGATTGATGGATCTGGGATTTATGGACAACGATGAACCAACGGATTTTTACGGTGAGGTAACACAGAGTGCCGTGAAGATTTATCAGCGGCAGAATAAGCTGGCTCAGGACGGGATTATCGGTCCGGAGACGCTGGAGGCCATTCTGTCGCCGGATGCCAAATATTACGCAGCTCAGATGGGAGATGTGGGCGATGATATTAAGCGGATTCAGGATCGTCTGTATCAGATGGGATATCTGGCTTATGGAAACCAGGTAACTGGCAATTTTGGAGAAGCCACAGAGGCTGCTGTGAAAAAGATGCAGAGTGTCAATGGGCTGGAGCAGGACGGCAAGGTAGGCCGGAAAACTATGAACCTGCTGTACAGCGATGAGGTAAAGCCCAACCTGCTTTCCTACGGTGAGAAAAGTGATGTGGTGCTGGAAGCGCAGAAACGTCTGAAGCTTTTGGGGTATATGACAACAGAGCCGGACGGAACCTATGGAAATGATACAATTATGGCAGTGAAGCAGTTCCAGTCAAGAAATGACCAGGTTGTAGACGGCTTCCTGGGACCAGATACCCGTATTGCCTTAAACAGTGATTCCGCAGTACCAAACGGCATAAGCCTTGGTGACAGCGGCGAGAGTGTTCAGAGAGTCCAGAGCCTTCTGAGCGGACTTGGATACTTAAATTCAGGAAATGCAACCGGCTATTATGGTGAGATTACGGAGGATGCAGTAAAATCCTTCCAGCGGATCAACGGCCTCAGCGCAGACGGAACCGTAGGCGCCATGACGATGGCAAAGCTGACCAGCAGCGATGCCAAGAAAGCGCCGTCTGGCTCCAGGGGAGGAAGCACCTCCAGCGGAGGAAACAGAAGACCCAGCACAGGCGGTTCCAGCCAGAGCGGCAATTCCGGCGGAGGCTCCTCCGGAGGTGGTGGAGTTCCCAGTACAGGAACAGCCAGCGGAAGTGCCAGCGCTTTGATTTCTGTAGCCAGCTCCAAGCTGGGCTGTCCTTATGTATGGGGCGCTAAGGGGCCAAATGCATTTGACTGTTCCGGTTTTGTATACTGGTGTCTGAATCAGGTTGGAGTCCGTCAGAGTTATCTGACCTCCTCCGGCTGGCGCAGTGTTGGAAAGTATCAGAAGATTACCAGTTTTTCCAATCTGCGGGCAGGAGATATTATTGTAGTAAGCGGCCATGTAGGTATTGTTGCCAATGGCGGAACGGTGATTGACGCATCTTCCGGTAACGGCAAGGTGGTACATCGTTCTTTAAGTTCCTGGTGGGCCAATAATTTTATCTGCGGCTGGCGTATTTTTGGATAAAGAAAAAAGAATCGACCCATTTTCCGGTGCTGAACCGGAGCTGGGACGATTCTTTTTTTTAGGATTGTTTTTCCACTACCTCAAAGCCGATTTGAACTTTAAACAGATCTCCGTCAATAAGAATTTCAAAGGTTCCGCCTTGAAGTCTTGTCAGACTTTGAGCGATAGAGAGACCAAGTCCGCTTCCCTCGGTGGTTCGGGATACATCACCCCGGACAAAACGTTCTGTCAGTTCGGAGCCCTGTACGTTTAAGGGAGATTCGGAAACATTTTTTATAGTGAAAAACACATGATTTTCTTTCTGAATCACTTCTGTGTATACACGGCTGTGTTCCATAGCATACTTAAATGCATTGTTATATACATTTTCCAGAACGCGCCATAGATGGCGCCCGTCAGCGTGAATCAGAATGCTCTGAGCCGGGAGGGCGGCAATCAGCTCCAGCTGGCGCTGGGCAAATTTTTCTTCAAATTCTCCGTTGGTCTGCCAGATCATTTCCACCAGATCCAGGGTTGCCATTTCCAGCTTGACATTGCCGGAGCTGGCCTTAGAGGCCTCTACCAGATCCTCTGTCAGGTTTTTCAGCCGCTGGGACTTCTGATCCAGGACATTCAGATATTCCTGAACCTTTTCACCAGGCAGCTTTTCCCGTTTCAGCAAATCTACATAGTTTATAATTGAGGTGAGAGGCGTTTTGATATCATGCGATACATTGGTAATCAGATCCGCCTTCAGCCGTTCACTTTTTACCTGTTCCTGAAGCGCCTGTTCCAGACCGGTTCCGATGCTGTTAATCATTTTTCCCATCTGGAGCTCCTTGCCGGAAAGCCCCTGCAGATCCATCTGATAAGACGTATCTCCGCCTGCAATTTTTGCAATGGCATCGGCAATTCGGTCATGCTGTCCGGAAATGCAGAACAGCTTGTGAAAGACCAGGTAATCCAGAATACAAAGTCCTGCAAGAAGAAGCAGGAGAGCGGCTTTTGCAGCCGCATAAATACGGAAGTGAAAGGCTGCGGCCATCAATCCCAGAAGGAGTAAGTGAGCTCCAATAAAGCCAGAATAAACACATAACAGACGCCAGGAAAAGCTTCTGTCTGTGAAATAAAGCTCCAGGTTTTTCTTTAACTGGCAGGCCGTGCTGCCGCTCCAGAGAGTTCTGCATTTGTAGCGCCGCAGCAGGCTGAAAGCGCTGATCATACAGCAGCCATAAATAAGAACTGCCCGCAGCATCCGTTCCAGAAAACTCCAGCTTGCCTCTGCTGTAACAAGATGAATCAGCCGGTATCCGATTTTTTCGCCGAGAAACAGGGCGAATAAAGTGGAAACCCCAGTCATAATCAGGCACGCCTCTGTAGAGATTCCATCAAAGCCGTGGAGATAGGGAATCGCTTTGTCTGCAGTCCTGTAACCTGAGTTAATAACCAGATAGTAGAGGGTTGCAAGGCATCCGATGATGCCAAGGGCCAGTCCCAGAAGAGATTCTGCAAATCGGCTTCTAAGATGGCGGTAGGCAATAGACTGATCAGAATAAAGATCATCAGCCAGATAATCGGTATCTACCGCAACAGTAATATAATAGCGATCCGAATTGGAGGTATTATTCTGCTCCATAGAGGTAGCAATGTTTTTTGGAATTTCTGACAGGTTGGTATCAATAATAATGGACTCGCTGGTCAGGGAACAGTAGCGGCCCAGCTCCATTAGCTCTTCGGGCGTAATGCCGGAGGCATTGGTATAAAGAGCATCTGGGGTATCTCCGTCCAGATAGGCAATGGAATAGTACAGGTTGGACGGATTAGCCATAAACCGATAGGTGGCCGTATAGTAGTCGCTTAAACAGTCCAGAACCTCTCTGGACAGATCCAGCAGGGAGGAGTAAGCATCTCCCGGCTCTGTCAAAATCGGATTGGGCTCGTAGGCCCGCCAGATCACGCGCTGATCCCGGGTGGTGGAGACGTTGTCATAAATGAAAAGATCATTGACTACTTCAAACTGATCGTTTAAGTAAAAGCCCTGACTTTTGGCGTAGCGGAGTACTTCCTCCAGGGTATAGGTGATTTCCGGGCCGTCGCCGTGAGATACGGCAAACATTTCTTTGGATAAATCCAGAGAGCCGTCTGTCTCAAAAATGTCACGGTAAGATACGTACTTGAATATCAGATCCAGATCTGACTGAAACTGCTGCTGAAACTGAGGTGTGTCCTCATACTGTCGTTCCAGGATCCAGCCAAGGCCGCTTCCGATTCGGGTATGCAGATACATAAAACTGATGCTGGATACGGTCAGAGTCAGAAATATCAGATGGAGCAGCACAGCAAGAGTTTTGCGGATCTGCAGAGAATAGGTTTTCCGCTTCATAATTTCTCCTATTGTTTTTCGATTTTATAGCCAACGCCCCAGACAACCTTCAGGTAGCGTGGTTCCCGCGGGTTGATTTCAATTTTTTCGCGGATATGCCGGATGTGGACAGCTACGGTATTATCTGCGCCAATAGCCTCCTCATTCCAGATCTGTTCATAAATCTCATCAATGGAAAATACTTTTCCTGCATTTTTTACCAGAAGCAGCAGGATGTTGTACTCAATAGGCGTCAGGCGGATAGGCTCTTCGTCTACCCAGACCTCCTTGGTATCATCATTGATCATCAGTCCGCCGCATTTGAAAACCTGATCGCTGGTCTGCTGGTTAAGATTGCCCAGCTGAGTGTAGCGGCGCAGCTGAGATTTGACTCTGGCTACCAGCTCCAGGGGATTGAAGGGCTTGGAAATATAATCATCTGCGCCAATATTCAGTCCCAGAATCTTATCCGTGTCTTCGGATTTTGCAGAGAGGATAATAATGGGAACGCTGCTGGTTTCTCTTATCTTCAGTGTGGTTCGTATTCCGTCCAGTCCTGGCATCATAACATCCATAATAACCAGATCTACATGATTTTTTTCCAGAAGAGCCAGGGCATCATAGCCGTCATATGCCTTGATCACCTGAAAGCCTTCTCCGGTCAGGTAAATATCTATGGCATCTACAATTTCCTTATCATCGTCACAAACTAAAATGGTCTGCATAAGTTCCTCCTTTTCTAATGTTTATACAGCAGGAAAACAATCCCCTGCTGGTATCAGTATACAACAAAAGAGGCCCTGCCGCAATCGGCAAGACCTCGAATTGTAACAACCTGGTTATTGATAATCGCAGACATTCAGCCAGCTGTGAAGCAGCTCTGCTTCTTCTGGCCGTTTCTTTGTAAGCTGAGCGGCAGCTACCAGAGGAAGCCACTGCTGTACATATCGTTTGTCGGTACCTGTCTTTTTGCAGAACAGATCCATGTATTTGTCTGCCGCCTCCTGGTTGTCCAGGCAGAACAGCAGATAGGTTCTGGCCACATCCGCACTGGCATTACCCTGGGTTGCATGAACCCAGTCCAGAACGTACATGGTGCCGTCTTCCTTCACGATAATGTTTTCAGGCTGGAAATCACCATGACACAGCTTTATATGCTTGGGGGTGCTGTCCAGCCGGGTGAGAAGATCGTAGCGGTTGACAGGGTTCAATTCCTCAATCTCAGAGATCTGCCGCGCCATTTTGTCTTTTAACTTGTTCAGTAATGGACAGGTCTTAGAATGAATCGTCAACTGTAAGTCAACCATTTGATTCAGATACTCGTCCAGCTTGTCAGGATTCTCATCCATCAGCTGTTTGAGGGTCTTGCCGTTGATGAATTCCTTGTAAATAGCCCAACAGCCATCATCATCTACTTCTACCTTCAGAGTAGCAGGGATATTGATACCGCCGATTTCTTCGATACGGGCACTGACAAGTGCTTCGTTCAGTACTTCTGCTTTAGGAAAACCCTTACAGAAAACCTTAATTGCCATATCACCATCACGGTAGACACTTTTGGTCGCGTTCTTGGATATTAACTCTCTTGCCATACGAAACTCTCCTTCCTTTTTTTGGTGTTGATTACTCAACCAGGTCGATCCTTATTCTACTACAAAAGTTTCAGAATGTCATCTACTTTTTGATAATTTTTTAACAATTCTTTTTTCTCATTAAATTCCATGCTTTTGCGAATACCAATGCCTGCGTTCGGCGGCGTCTGCTTAGAAGCTTCAGGAAAAACGCAGAATTGCGGTTCCGTAGGCTGAGAGAGGCAGGCTGATGGAGAAGGGCTGTCCGTCGCATTCCTTTTTGACTGCCCGGAAAACAGGACATTCTGATGGGGCATAAGCTCCGTGGCCGTTATCTAACAGCAGAGTATAATTTCCGCGTTTGGGAACACCGACCCGGTACTCAGGTCTCTCCATGGGCGTAAAGTTGCAGACAAAGAGCAGGCTTTTCCGCTTGTTTTTTGCGTAGCGGACAAAGCTGAAAATACTCCGATCCCTGTCGTTGGCATTGATCCACTGGAAACCGTCCCAGTCATCATCAGACTCATAGAGTGCAGGATATTTCTGGTAAATATGAAGCAGATCACGGACATAGTGCTGGAGATCGCTGTGGAGCTCTTCTTCGGTCAGATACCAGTCCAGACTGACCTTTTCATCCCATTCGTGGAGCTGTCCGAAGTCCTGTCCCATAAACAGAAGTTTTTTTCCGGGATGTCCCATCATATAGGTGTAGCCTGCTTTCAGGTTGGCAAATTTATCAGGGAAATATCCGGGCATCTTGTTGATCATGGAGCATTTTAAGTGAACCACCTCATCATGGGAAAGCACCAGAATAAAGTTTTCACTGTTAAAGTATGTAAGTCCAAAGGTCATCTTGTTGTGATTGAATTTGCGGAAATAGGGATCCAGCTTCATATATTCTAGGAAATCATGCATCCATCCCATGTTCCACTTAAAGGTAAAGCCAAGGCCGCCGTCTTTGGGATCGTGTGTTACCAGAGGCCATGCGGTAGATTCCTCGGCAATTACCATGGCTCCCTGTCCGCGAGAGGCCATGATGCTGTTCAGATGGCGGAAAAATTCAATGGCTTCCAGATTTTTATTTCCACCATAAATATTCGGAACCCACTGACCATCTTCCTTACCATAATCCAGATAAAGCATGGACGCAACTGCATCTACACGTAATCCATCTACATGGTAATTCTCAACCCACATCAGTGCACTTCCAATCAGGAAGTTCTTAACCTCATTCTTGCTGTAGTCAAAAATCTTTGTTCCCCAATCTGGATGCTCTCCTTTTCTTGCATCCGCATACTCATAAGTTGCTGTTCCATCAAACTCAACAAGACCATGTGCATCCTTAGGAAAATGCGCCGGTACCCAGTCAAGAATGACACCAATTTTATTCTTGTGGCACTCATTTACCAGATAAGCAAAATCCTCCGGTGTTCCATAGCGGGAAGTCGGTGCGTAATAACCAGTTACCTGATAACCCCAGGAACCATCAAACGGATACTCCGAAATACCCATCAGCTCAATGTGAGTGTACCCCATTTCTTTTACATATGGGATCAGATAGGTTACAAGATCCCTGTAACTGTAAAATCCTTCATCATCCCTGCCCGGATGACGTTTCCAGGAGCCCGGATGAACCTCGTAGATTGCCATCGGCTGTGCATACACATCCTCTTCTTTTTTACGGTTCTCCATCCACTTGCTGTCTGTCCATTTAAAATGTTCAATATCCGCAATCGCAGATGCTGTTCCTGGCCGGAGTTCTGCATAATTTGCATAAGGATCTGCCTTATAAAGACGCTTGCCATCTTTTGTCTCGATCAGATACTTATATAGCTCTCCCTCCTGCAATCCCGGAATGAACAATTCGTAAATCCCCATTGTCTCCGGTTTCAGGCGTGTCATCTCATTTGCTGTCTCATTCCATCCGTTAAATGAGCCGATCACGAAAACTCTTTCCGCATTCGGTGCCCACAGGTCGAAGTATACTCCCTTTACTCCCTTTACCTCTGCAAAATGTGCACCCAGCTTCCGATAGATATCGTAATGTGTCGCCTGACCGAACAGATAGCGGTCTAATTCAGTAAAATTTGCCATATTCCCTACCCCTCTTCGCTTCTATCTCTAAACCGCAGACTCACTGTGGTTTTCTTCTTTAGTCAAAATCTTTCTCCCGTAAGATAATGTAATCATCCTCATCATATCTTCTGGATGTGATAATGCTGAACGCCTTTTTCAAACCACCCTTTTCTGAATGTGCTACTGCTTTATCGACGATCTCTTTCACCTCTGTCAGGGTTGTCGCCTGATCCAGTCTCTGAATATTGCTGATCCGGTTATACAATGCCAGAACCGCCATATCATCAATTTTGTATCCAAGTTCCCTGGAATAAGAACGTGCAAACGTGACCAGCTCATCATTTGTAAAAATCGGAACTGAGATCTGTTCACTGAATTTTTTGGCAAATGTTTCATTCTGCGCAAATAATCTCTTGATGCCCTTGGATGTGTCTTCGAGTATAACGAAAAGACCACTCTCATCTGCGTCCAGCAATCCGGATAACTCCGACACGGTCTTTTTCTCCATATCTCCTGCCTGTTCAATAATCAGGCATCCTCCTGCCACCTTATCCAGCAGCCCGCCGACATTTTTCTGGTTCAATGCTTCCGCATGGATCTTTCCAATCTTTCCATCCAAAACCCCGGTCTCCTGCTGCAGGACTTTGATCATGCTGGTGGCAAGTGTTGTTTTTCCACTTCCCTGTCCGCCTTTAATTACGAGATTCCCCCTCGATGCAGTTTCCTTATTTTTCAGATGGGACGAAGCAACTGTCAACGCTTTGCAGAGCTGATCCTCCATGCCCTTCACCGGCATAAAATACGAAAAAATCGCTTTCTGTTCATCGGTCAGTTCTACAAGCGGAAGATTCTGTTTTTCCTCTTTTCCCAGATCCACCGGTGTGTCTACCTGTGGAATATGTACTGTTTTTCCTTTCCAGGAAGAGCGATCTGTTTTTCTTCTTACAAAAGCAAACTCTTCTTCCCTCTCCTGTGCAAGTGTTGGTTTCTGTGGCAGATCCTCGATCGGAACCTCCTCAAAATCCTTTTTCTTTGTTGTATCTGATTCTGTCTTTGTTTCCATTTCTTCTACACCACGATTCTCATTTAAGTTTTTGTCATCTTCTGTCACATCGGATGTCTCTTCTGCCGGTTTCTGTGCGGCAGCTTCAGTCTTCTTTTTCTGCTGGGAACGTACCATTTCTTCTAAAGATACTCCCTCTGGCCAAAGTTCTTCGGCATCTGTATCCCTGGCAGGCTGTTCCTCTTTTTTGTTCTCTTCCTCTTCTTCCTTTCGTTCTTCCGGCTCATTCGTTGCCGGCGGTGTTTCCCTTTCCGGCGTCTGTGGCGGTGTTTCC
>ERZ779820.1837-NODE-1837-length-12630-cov-4.009066_pt1 | contig 12630 bp, 10 predicted proteins | sample MGYA00511563_ERZ779820 | MGnify/ENA primary metagenome ERZ779820 (study PRJEB29588, sample SAMEA1964852) | human gut metagenome | biome: human gut; feature: human-associated habitat; material: faeces | place: Denmark | collected 2008/2010 ...
TGGGCCAAGTTTATTTAATTTTTAATTCGTCCCAATTTTAATGGGACACTAGTGAGAAAAGGTATAAAGTGAATACGAATATAAATCTTTCCTTTCTACCCCCAAAAGTATATTTACTGTTTATTATTTCTGTAAAAGAGATCATAAATTCCTTTTATCCGTTTTTGAGGTATGAAAAGTTGCCGTTTTATAGAAGATGATATATACTTTTGCGGAAATTTCATGATAAATAAAGTAACAGTGTTTTTATGTACTGTTTGCAGGACATTAATCAAATTTTTTAAAATTTACAAATGTGATGAAAAAAGTTTTTTTTACTGTTTTTTTAGCGTTGTGTTGTACGATGGGCTTTGCACAACTGTCTTTTAATGTAAAGGCCGGCCTTAATCTTAGCAGTTACATTGGCGACAATTCTGACCATTCCAAATTCAAACCGGGGGCACGTGTCGGAGTGGGAATGGAATATCAGTTTACCGATCTGGTTTCCTTGCAGCCTTCGCTGTTCTTTTCGCAAAAAGGTGCGAAATATTCAGAAGGATATGACGGAAGCATCATAGATGCCGATGCTGATGTAAAAATCAACCAGCTCTACCTGGAATTGCCCATCAATGTACAGTTACGTTTTAATATTGCGGATAACACTAATCTTGTCATAGCGACAGGTCCGTATCTGGCTTGCGGAGTGGGTGGAAAAACTAAGTTTGATGGTGGGGCATCCGTTGGCAGTATCAATATCACCGGTGATGATAAGATTGACACATTCGGTAATGACGGATTGGACTATAATCGGTTTGATGCAGGATGGAATATCGGACTTGGTGTGGAATTCGGACGCATTCTGGTAGGTCTTGATACCCAACTTGGTTTTTGCAAGGTGATGGACGGAAATGCTCCCCATAATGCTAATATTGATATTACTTTAGGATATAAATTCTAGCCTGTTCAAATCGGGCAGTTGATAGCCAGCATGTTTCTTTCTGTTTTTTCTATCTTGGAATTGAAACATTGATTTATATTCTATATTATAACTTCCAAATAATCATTTAGTATGAAAAAAATATTCGTTTTATTTATCGTTTTCTTTCTGACGTTAAGCTGCTCATATGCCCAGAAAGGGAAGCAGGCTATAGGTTTCGGACTCAGCTATGGGACAGAGATTGAAAGTATAGGATTGGGGATCAAATATCAGTATAATATAACTAATCCTATTCGTATAGAACCATCTTTGAACTATTTCTTTGAGAATGACAACGTAAGCATGTTGGATGTGAATGTGAATTTTCATTATCTGTTTGCAGTGTCCGGGAGCGTTAAACTTTATCCTTTATTTGGTTTGACTTTATCTAACTGGATGTTTGATGGGTATGGTTTGGACCTTGATTGGGATGGCGACCATCTTCATTTTGATGATGGAGGGAACCATAATGAGTGTCGGTTTGGTGTAAATTTGGGTGCAGGAGCTGAACTTACTTTACCTCGTAACTGGGCCATGAATTTTGAATTTAGATATCAGCTGGTAAGTGATTTTGATCAAGGGGTCATAAACATTGGAGCAGCATACAGATTTTAAGGAACAGTTCGAAAATTGGACTCATTATTGACGAAAGAGGGGGTAAGCATGATGATTTATGTCTGCCCGCTCTTTTTTTATGCATTTATGATAACCGTATATCAAAAAGAGTAATCAATTTCTATTCTTGACTATCCTTATGGCATTTATAATCATATTTCACTTATTTATAAATAGTTAAATCTACTGTATCTATATATAAATATAATGTGTAAATTAATAATTGCATATTCCCGAAAATATTAGCGAACCTAAAATTTAACATATATTGTATTGTTTGTTTTTATATAATATGTATATTTGTGCCGTTAAACCTAAAAATTAATACATAATATGAAAAAACGAGTATCTAATAGTTCAGCTGTTAATATGTTGAAAATCTGCAAACTTCCTTTTGGAACTTCTTTATAATAACGTCTGTAAATATAACTATTCGTTATTTGTCTAAAACTTTTTTAATTTTAAATTTATTATTTAATGAAAACAAATCTGAATCGCAAGGGCTTTTGCCTGCTTTTTAGCTTGTTCTTGTTGGCTGGTGGTGGGGGCTTGTATGCATCTGACTATCATTCTATGAGCCAAGTGCAAGACAATGTAATCAGTGTTTCCGGTACCGTAAAGGATACCAAAGGAGAACCGCTGATTGGTGTAAGTGTGTTGGTAAAGGGTACTACCAACGGTACTGTGACTGACCTGGATGGGAAATTCACATTAAAAGTTTCCGCTGGGGATATTCTTGAGTTTTCTTATATCGGCTATGCTTCACAGTCGGTGACGGTAACTAATGCTAATTCCCTGAATATCACATTGAGTGAAGATACTCAGGCTTTAGATGAGGTGGTTGTTACTGCATTGGGTATTAAAAGAGCAGAAAAGGCTTTAAGTTACAACGTGCAGCAGGTAAAATCAGAAGAACTGGTACGTACTAAAGATGCCAACTTTGTCAATTCTCTTAATGGTAAGATTGCCGGTGTTACTATTAATAAAAGTGCCGGTGGTGCCGGCGGTTCTACGCGTGTAGTAATGCGTGGCGCCAAATCGATCGAAGGTGACAACAGTGCATTGTATGTAGTAGACGGTATACCTTTGTTCAATACGACTTTGGGTACTGGCAATGATGTATTGGGTGAGGGTAGAGCTACTACCGAAGGCATCGCTGACTTTAACCCGGAAGATATAGAGAGTATTTCTGTACTGAGTGGTCCATCAGCTGCTGCATTGTATGGTAGTAGTGCAGCGAATGGAGTTATCCTGATTACTACCAAAAAAGGTAAAGAAGGAAAAATTTCAATATCTTTCTCCTCTTCTTCCGAGTTCAGCAAAGCTTATATGACCCCCGAGTTCCAGACAACTTATCGGAACAAGAGCGGAATATATGAAAGTTGGGGTGATCTGATGACTACACCTACTTCGTATGATCCTAAGGATGATTTCTTCAATACTGGTACCAATTTTATAAATTCATTGACTTTGACTACCGGTAACAAGAACAATCAGACTTTTGCTTCTATTTCTTCTACGAATTCAAAAGGCATTGTGCCAAACAATGAATATGACAGATTAAACTTCACTATTCGCAATACATCTACATTCCTCAATGATAAATTACAGTTGGATTTAGGTGCATCTTACGTGAAGCAGACAGACCAAAATATGGTTTCACAAGGACAATATTGGAATCCTGTTATGGCAGCCTATTTGTTCCCGCGTGGGGAAAGTTGGGATGCTATCAGAATTTTTGAACGTGAAAATTCGGCACGTAACATTTCAGAGCAATATTGGCCTATAAGTGAAGGTACTTATGCTTCGCAGAATCCATATTGGACAGCCTACCGTAATGTTGCTCCCAGCGAAAAAAGCCGTTATATGTTCAATGTAGGTCTGACTTATAAAATTTTCGATTGGTTGAATGTTGCTGCCCGTTATCGTATGGATGATTCATACATTGATTTTGAGCGGAAAATATATGCCTCTTCTTATGATGTATTCACTGAAGGTTCCAAAAAAGGCCTTTATGAATACAACCATTATAAAGACCGCCAGGAATATGCGGATTTCATGGTGAATATCAACAAACAAATCAAAGATTTCAGCCTTTCTGCCAATTTAGGTTACAGTTATTCCAATTACTGGGCAGAATTGAGCGGTTATAGAGGTCCGTTGGCATTGATCCCCAACAAATTTACAGCAGGAAACATCAATGCCAGCAAAGCGCGTGTCATTGAAGGTGAAGGTGACAGCCGTGTCCGCAATAATGCGCTTTTCGCCAACTTGGAACTTGGTTACAAGAGTATGTTGTATTTGACTTTGACTGGACGTAATGACTGGAATTCCCGTTTGGTGAATACAGACGAAGAATCATTCTTCTATCCTTCAGTCGGCCTTTCTGCCATTGTTACCGAAATGTTTGATTTACCCGATTTCATTTCATATTTGAAAGTTCGCGGTTCTTATACAGAGGTAGGTTCACCGGTCTCCAGATCAGGTCTGACTCCGGGTACTGTAACCGTGCCCATTGAAGGAGGAGCGCTTAAAGAAGATATGATTTATCCTTTTACAGATTTCAAGGCAGAACGTACCCGTTCTTACGAATTTGGTTTAAGTCTTCGTTTATGGAATAAGTTGAGTGCGGAAGTTACTTATTATAAGTCTAACACTTACAATCAGACTTTCTTGGGTGATCTGCCCGAGTCTACCGGTTACAAACAGATTTATCTGCAAGCAGGTAATGTTCAGAACCGTGGCTGGGAAGCCTCTTTGGGGTATAATGACAAATTCGGTGATTTCAGTCTTTCTTCCAGTCTGACTTTCTCGCGTAATATTAATGAAATCAAAGAAATGGTCGAAAACTTCCATACAGACATTACTTCAGAGCCAATCAACATACCGGAAGTAAGAAAAGATAATGGACGTACTTTATTGAAAGTAGGTGGCAGTATACACGACATTTATGCAGATCGATTCTTTAAGAAAGACAGTCAGGGGTTTGTTGAAATCAAGGAAGACGGTTCTTATGGAATGGAAAATACGGACCCTGTTTATTTAGGTCAGGTTGCACCCAAATTCAATATGGGATGGAACAACTCATTTTCTTACAAAGGTTTCGGATTGAGCTTCCTGATCAACGGACGTTTCGGAGGTGTAGTAACTTCTTCTACAGAGGCTATTCTTGACCGCTTCGGTGTTTCTAAAGCTTCTGGTGAAGCTCGTGATTTAGGTGGTGCTTTATTGCCTGGACAAGGGCGTGTAGATGCAGAAAAGTATTACAAAATGATTGGAACCGGAGATTATCATACTTCAGGTTATTATGTATACAGTGCAACCAATATTCGTCTGCAGGAACTGACGTTGAGCTATACATTCCCCAACTCATGGTTTAAGAATGTGTTGAAAGATGTAACAGTTTCATTCACTGCAAACAATCCGTGGATGCTTTATTGCGAAGCTCCTTTCGATCCGGAGTTGACTCCGTCTATAGGAACTTATGGTCAAGGTAACGATTACTTTATGCAACCAAGTGTCAGAAGTTTCGGCTTTGGTATTAAATTAAAATTATAATGCAACAATGAAAAAGATAAATCAATATAAGCTTTTGGTAGCTTTTTGCATATTGCCTTGTTGGGCATCTTGCGATTATGAGGAGGTTAACACCAATCCCTATGAAGTGACTGATGAGGAGGCGAACCGGGATGGTGTGGCTGTAGGTGGTTCTATTATGAGCCTTGCCAGACAAGTTTTTCCGGTGGGTACCCCTGCAAATAAAACAGATATTATTAATGAATATCAGACATCATTTAATCTTTCCGCAGATGTCTGGAGCGGATATTTTGGTCAAAATAACAATTGGTTTAGCGGAAGTAACCATCTGACCTATTATTTGCAGGATGCTTGGACATCGTCTACCTATACCAGTACTTATACCAAGGCATATGCTTCCTGGAAAAAAATAAAAGAAAATGCAGAAGAAACGGGAAATATGGCAAATTATGCTTTAGCACAGATTTTGAAAATTTCCTGCTGGCACAAGGCGCTTGAGACATTCGGTCCGATCCCTTATACACATGCAGGCGAAGGCTTGCTTGTTGTGCCGTATGACACTGAACAGGAAGTGTATACCGCCATGTTCAATGATTTGAAAAGCGCTATAACAGAGTTGACTTCACTGGCAAATTCAGGTGCCAAAGTGATGGAAGATTTTGACCTGGTGTACGCAGGAGATCCGGTTAAGTGGGTAAAGTATGCCAATTCACTGATGTTGCGTCTAGCTATGCGTTTGAAATATTGTGCTCCCGATATGGCTAAACAATGGGCGCATGAAGCCTTGAATCATAGCGTAGGAGTGATGACCGCGAAAGATGATGAGGCCAAGATCAGTCCGAATGCCATTTATGCGTTTGACAATAACATTGCTTATTTGGCGGGCAACTATAATGAGTGCCGTATGGGTACAAGCATGTATGCTTATCTGCAAGGCTATAGAGATCCGCGCATGAGCAAATATTTTACAAGTATCAAACAGGATAATTCACTGCCGGGATTTGACGGTAATTGGTATGCACCTGTACCTCCCGGACATACTAAGGGTAAGGGAGAATACACCGATTGCTCTCAACCCAGTATGATGGTAAGCACACCGACTTATTGGATGCGCGCATCGGAAATGTATTTCTTACGCGCTGAAGCCGCTTTGGAATGGCCGGAATTTGGTGATGCCGAAGCACTGTATAAACAAGGTATTCAAATGTCGTTTGACGAAAACGGGGTCTCTACAAGTGTAGATTCTTATATAACAGGAGCAGGTACACCTGTATTCGTACAAGTTACGTCTTCTAATAATAATTATCGGGCTTCAGCCCCCACTACGGCCACTCCTGCTTTTGAAGGAAGTCAGGAAGACAAACTGGAAAAAATCATGATTCAAAAATGGATTGCCCTTTATCCCAACGGGCAGGAAGCATGGACAGAGTGGAGAAGGACAGGATATCCTAAATTGAATCCGGTACAGGAGAACAGAGGCTCTGCAAGTGGTATAACCAAAGATGGAGGTATTCGCCGTATGGTTTATCCGATAAGTTTCTCTCAATCTGCAGAGGATAGAGCCAACTATGAAGATGCTATAAGTAAATTGAAAGATAAAACAGATAAGGCAACCTCCAGATTGTGGTGGGATTGCAGATAAACAATTTATTAAAATGTTGTATTATGAAAGTACTGAAAAAATTATTATATGCTATTCCCTTAGCAGGAATGATATTTGCATCTTGTACGGATGTAGAGAAAATGGAAATTGAACATATTGGCGGTTTCAATACAATGGACAATGAAGAGAGTGAAGCTTATTATGCCGAACTCCGGGCATATAAGGAAACAGCCAGAAATTATGGCCGTCCTGTAGCTTTCGGATGGTTCTCCAACTGGGCACCATCCGGTGCGATAAGAAAGGGATATCTGACTTCTGTTCCCGACAGTATGGATATCATCTCCATGTGGAGTGGTGCTCCGGGAAGATATGAAATTACGGAAGCACAGAAAAAGGATAAAGAATTTGTTCAGAAAGTAAAGGGCATTAAATTGTTGGAAGTAAGCCTGCTTTCTCATCTGGGTAAAGGAAGGACTCCCGACTGGGTTTATGAGGAAGTGGAAAAGCAGGCCGAAGAAGAAGGGTGGAATGAGAGTAAACTGAACGAAGAAAGAAAAAAAGCACGTTGGAATTTTTGGGGGTATACCTCTGGAAATCCTGAAGGTGCTGACATGAAAGAGGCATTGGCCAAATACGCTAAAGCGCTTTGCGATTCTTTGTTTGTAAGTGAATGGGACGGTTTTGATATTGACTGGGAACCGGGAAGTGGTTTTAATGACCAGGATGGAACATTGACACATGGAAGTTCTTATTATGGATATCCTAACATCGAATTTCTGATCAAGGAAATGGGCAAGTATATTGGCCCGAAAAGCGACCCGGAAGGGAAAGGACACAAGTTGCTGGTGATTGACGGACACATAGAACATTTAAGTGCGGAAATTGATGAATATGTGGATTATTGGATTACGCAGTCGTATAATCATTCGACACCCGATTATAGACCACAGAGCGGTAATTTGAAAAAGTTGATTATCACAGAAAATTTTGAATCCAATGCAACAAGCGGTGGTCGTTTATTGGATCAAGCTCGGTGGATGCCCGAAGATAAAACTGTTTGTAAAGGGGGAGTAGGAGCATATCGCTTTGATAATGACTATAGCAATACTCCGGATTACAAGTGGATGCGTCAGGCAATACAAATTAACCAGCAGGTATTCAATGAATGGAAAGCCGGGCAGAACGGAGAGAATACAGAAGGAGAATAATCACTGAAGTAAAAAATTAGATTAAAAATTATTATGAATAAGATTCGATTAAAATACATAGCAGGTTTTGTCATTGGAGCATTGCTTTGCGGTTGCAATGACAGTGAAAGTGACTTGCTGGAAACCAAAGTATACTTTGAAGAAAGCAGTGTTACTATTAAAGCCTCGGGTGATGATGTTATTACCCATGATCTGCAGGCGAGACTTTCTTTCAAAAGTTCTTCACCGGCAGAGGTGACTTATGAAATAGGAGGAGCAAGTGCAGTAGAAGCTTTCAATGCCGCACACGGTACAACTTATGAACTGCTCGATCCTTCGCAGGCAAGTCTGGAAGTTACATCGGCCACTATTGAAGCAGGAAAGATATACGCTCCGCAAACCACTGTAAAACTCAGTGGTATGGCAAATATTGCTGAAGGAAAAACTTATCTGTTGCCTGTATGTGTGCGGTCATCTTCTTTGCCTGTCATCGAAGGATCGGATTTCACTTATCTCGTCATTAGCAAACCGGTAGAAATACGGACTGTAGGTCATTTCAGAAGTAGTTATATTAAGATACCGGTAAGTCCGCTTAGTCCGTTCACATCGGTTACTTATGAAGCTTTGATTTATTTGGATCACTTTGAATCTAATAATACGATCATGGGAACAGAAGGCATTCTGATTCTTCGTATAGGTGACGAAGCTTTACCAGGCAAACACAATGATTGGATGCAGATTGCCGGAAATAAACAATTCCATTCTGAACAGGAATTTAAAACCGGTCAATGGTATCATGTTGCATTTACTTATGATCAGCCTTCGGGAAAGGCTATACTCTATATTAATGGAGAAAAAGCCTCTGAAAGCAGTTGGGATACTCCAAGTTTCGATTTGTCAAACGGCGGATGTTTTGTCGGTAAAGTAAAAGACTTCAAGTGGGGAGAACGTCCTTTCTATGGATATATGAGTGAAGTCAGATTGTGGACTGTGGCACGTACGGAAAACCAGATTAAACAAAATATGCTTTCTGTAGATCCCGCATCAGACGGTTTGTTTGCTTATTACAAACTGAATGGAAGAGATTTGACCCAAGAAGATGGTGTTCCTTACATTAAAGATGCTTCTGGTAATGGAAAGAATGGAGAAACTGATGTCCGTTTCAAAGAATTGGATGAACCGGTTGCTATTAATTGACATCGTGCTTCTCTTTGAATAGATTTTTTAAGTAATAACACTGTATATTGAGTGTAACTAAGAAAATACGGGATTCGAAAGTAGAGTTCCGTATTTTTTAATAGTTTTATTTCTTAAATTTTATATTGTAATGATAACTAACAATGAAGAAGTGGAGACTGTTGATCATTTTTCCAGGTTATTCAAAAACAATTATTCCAGAGTAAAATATTTTGCTTATGTCTTGCTGAAATCCGAACCTGATGCAGAGGATGTCGCCCAGGAGGTTTTTGCCAGACTTTGGGAAAGACAGAATATTTGGTTGGACAATGAAAGGGAGTTTGACTCATATCTTTTGATTATGACAAGGAATATCGCGTTGAACATATACAAGCATGAGCAGGTCAGACAGGAATACATGGAATATCATATGGTGAAATCAGTTTCCTCACAAATAGACTATGATTTTTTCGAAAGATTTCATTATCGAGAAATACTTGGGATTATCTATTCTGCATTAGCTGCAATTCCCGATCGCAGAAGAAGAGTATTTGAACTCAGTCGTTTTCATGGAAAAAGCCATAAGGAGATAGCTGTCATAATGGGAATCTCTGTTCATACCGTAGAGAGACAAATATATTTAACGCTAACCGAATTAAGAAAGACTATAACGGCATTTGCTTGATTGGAAACAACTATAATATAATACGTATATGATTGCATTGAATCTGAACTGCAATCAGCGATCTATAACATACTTCAGTTAAGGCATTCGGCATACATGTTAAAGCCTTAAAAACTAATTGGGCGTCATCTCATTTTAGTTGTTTGGAAGTAATTGTAAAAACAGTCCTGTATTCTCCAACTCCATTTTCCACCCACTGAATCTTTTGTTTGTTGATATCATAAAAAGGATCGGAAAGTTGTTTATGGTTGATAAGACCCTGATGAATTGTACTCTTGAAACCTAATGCTAGTAACCACAACTCCGTTCCTGTCTGAAAATTTCCAACCTATATTTTTGTGCATGTTATTTGAGCATTTTTTTCGATTAAATTAATTATCATAGTGGAGGACATCAGGTATTAACGGTTTCAAAGATCTTACTTTTAACAATCTCTTACCATCTCTGCTGCTTGTTGCAATGTTTAGTTTTCTTGTTTTCAATCATATATTTTTCCTGTTGCAATATAAATTCCTTGTGTTATACAATAAATTTTTGTAACTTTAGTTTCTGAGAATATAGTGGAAATTGCTTAAATGTTATAATTACCTACTATAAATTTAATATTTTTATTGCTATGTTTCTATTTACCAATAGAACATACTAAATAAAGATCTCTTGCTGTTTTCAAATCCAGATACGACTAAAGGACGTAACCATATAACAATAAAAGCAAGTCTGGATAAAGGTCTTACCTAGTTGCCCGAACATCAAATCATACTCAACGAAGCAGAAGGATGGGGATATAGTTGTCTGACAATGATTGATAAAGAAACAATCGGGATTCTATATGAGAGTAGTGTGGCACACATGACTTTTCAGGCGGTGAAATTAACGGATCTGTTAGAAGTAAAACTATCTGATATAATAAAAGATTGAAGCTATAGATGTGTCGTAGTGTGCAGAACGATATGCTTTGTTGATTTGTAATTTATTTTTTTAATATAAAATCTTATCCCACCTTTTTATCATTCCTTCATCGGGAATATAAGGAACTTACTCCTTTGAAATAGTAAAAAAATAAAGGAAGGTGGCTTTTTACACTATCTTTTTTTTAATATCATAATGCCCCATTTAGAATACGGTTTATGTACATTTATTTTATTGTTAACACAATTATTTTTTATATTACGGTCCTGTTATAAAAAAAGAAGTGATATGGATAAAATTGATATCTTTATAGAAGAACTAGCTCAGGCTGAGTCAAACTCTACTTTAACTAATGTATATGCAGGTTCTTCATTACAAAATGAAATATGTAGGTATAATTTGTCACTATATTTTCATTATATGTTAAAAAATAATAGTCACGTCATTTTAGTGAGAAAGGCTTCTAGTTATAGAGGGTGTAGATTATTCGGTATTCCATTTACTTGTGAAGATATGTTTACCCAAGAGTGGCTTCCTGACTTGATGGGAATAAATTTAGGTTATAGAATATTTTCAAAAGATAAGCCTGACCGTGAATTGTCTGCTCTAACGGTGTGGCCTAAGCTAAAAGAATGGTATAATCAATATAGAACAGTACCGTTATTATGGAATATTTGTCCTTTTCATCCTCATAAAGAAAATAATGATAAAAGTAACAGAACACCTTATGTACAGGAAATAATGGCGGGTAAAGAATTTCTAATAAAATTACTGGATTTATTTGAAATTAAACATATTGGTTCAATTGGGAGAAAAGCAGAAAAAGCAATAAAAGGAATGAAGCATGAGACTTTTTATTTGAGGCATCCGGCTCATAACGGCAGTAATGTTTTTGGAAAGAACATAAAATAGTTTATGTATCTTGTGAATGATAAATAGAACAACTATATTGATAAACTATGGAAAAATATATTCTATGCCAACTATAGAAAATAGCGAAAGTGAGATTTTAATTTTAGGCACCATACCTGGAGGTGAGTCTTTAAAATATCAGCAATATTATCAGAATAAAGATAATTTATCATGTTTAGAATTTGTAATCCTAATTGGCCTTTTTTTGAAGAAGTTTATGCTATTCCTTATGAAAAGAGAAAACAGTTATTGTTAGATAATAAAATCTCTTTATGGGATATTCTTGAATCTTGTGAACGTGATGGAAATAGTGATAGGACTATTAAGAATGAGCAATTGAATGATTTAGAAACATATCTGAAGTTACCACCCCAAGATTAGAAAAATTTGCTTTAATGGGCAAAAGGCATATAGCTATTATAAGAAAATGGTATATAATTTACCACAGAAAATCCATCCAATAGAATTGTATTCTATTAGCCCAAGTAGTTCTGTTAATTCTTTTTCTATATTAAAACAATGGAGAAATGCAATAAAAGAGATATAGTGAGAAAAGAGAATAAAGGAAGGTAGCTTTTGAAATCGCTTGTAACATGAAATCCGTCAATATCCCCATCGAGTCCATCATGCAGTTTACCAAACTCTCCAGAGAGGAATTTGAAAAATTGTAATGCCTGGATAGACTTTTACTCCAGTCGACAATTTAGCTTGCTTCTGATTTATGCGTACTATCAAATAAATGTTAATAGGCCTCTTACTTTTAGGTTGGCATAGATTAAAACTAGCTTTTACAATTTCATTAATGAATCCCTGTCCTGCCATAGCCTTGTTCTTTGAATCGGTTCTTTAATTTGGTTCTTAAATTCCGTTCTTTGAGGACTGAATATGAGACAATATGTACTCTACAAACAAACTGACAAGCCTTTTAGGAATACCCAAACAAATATTAGGTAGTTTGGGACAAATCACGTAAATTTGTACCTCGAATTAGAAATAACAGTATAAATCACTATAAATAAAAACTTTATCACTATGGAGTACAATTTCAGAG
>ERZ779820.1844-NODE-1844-length-12605-cov-5.135857_pt1 | contig 12605 bp, 10 predicted proteins | sample MGYA00511563_ERZ779820 | MGnify/ENA primary metagenome ERZ779820 (study PRJEB29588, sample SAMEA1964852) | human gut metagenome | biome: human gut; feature: human-associated habitat; material: faeces | place: Denmark | collected 2008/2010 ...
AAGCAAGAGTTTTACTCATGCTTGCTTTAACACAAACACATGATCGTGATGAAATAAGAGAAATCTTTTTACAATATTAGAAGGAGAAATCCTTCTTTTTTTAAAACATGTATGAAAAGAAGATAGATTTATGGTACACTCTACTTGCAATAGAAATCTATTAATTGGGCTGGTCGTAAGACCCGGGTCCCTCAATTTGCGGGTAAGACACCCGCTTTTTTTAGGAAAGAATAAATTTTGAGAGGTTTAAGTACAAAAATAATTTCAATGAAAAATATAAGAAGGAGAAGAATTATGAAATTACATTATCCTGCCATTTTCTTAAAAGAAGATGATGGAAGATATACCGTTTTATTTCCAAATATACCAGAGGCGGTAACATGTGGACAAAACTATGAAAATGCTGTTGAAATGGCAAAAGAATGCTTAAAATTATGTATAAAAGGAAGAATTGAAGATCATGATGAAATTCCAAAAACTCATTTTGAAAATATTGAAACAAGAAAAAATGAAATAATTGTAGAAATTTAACTAAATGAAATTTAATAAAATATACAAAGAATAGTGAGTCAGTTTTCTGATTCACTACTCTTTTACATAAACTGCAAAGTTTTTATCTTCACAATAAAAATCACCATAACCATCTTCATTAATAAGAACTCTTTGATAACCATTAAAGACATTGACATAATAACAATGACTATATTCTTTACCAACATGCATTGATTTAATACCACCAGTTGAATTCGTCATAATAATTGCCATTGCTTTTGTTTGGGTACGCCTAATCCAACCAATTAAATGAGGATGATCAAAATAATCTTCTTGATTTCCTTCGTTATATTGTTTTCTTAAAGAAAGGAGCTGTTGAAGCATTTCTTTTTTTGAAGAAACATTTTCATAATCAATACCTTCTAAATCACCATAGAAAACACAAGGATACCCTGCTTTTCTTAAAAGAGTTAAACAATAAGCATGTCCTTTAAACCAATCAGGAATGAAAGAAGCTAATGATTGACTTGGTTCCGTATCATGATTATCGACAAAAGTAACTGCATTTGAAGGATACATGGAAACAAGCGTTTGATCAAAAATATGAGAAAAATCATAATTTTCATTATGACTTGCATCATAAAAATGATAGTGAAGAGGAACATCAAATAAAGACATTTCAAAATTGACTTCTTTTAAATAATTTTCTAAATGATACACATCTCCGTGCCAATACTCACCAACCGTAAATAATTCTTTATTAAAATCGCGATATATTTTTGGCAAGAGGTTTTTATAAAAAGAAGCGGGAATATGTTTAACGGCATCGAGACGTAAGCCGTTGATTTTAGTTAAATTTATATACCAGTAAAGCCATGAGGTAACTTCTTGAGCCGTTTCTTCATTTCCAAAATCTAAATCAGCTCCCATTAAATAATCATAATTGCCGTTTTCATCATCTACTTCTTGATCCCAACTTTTTCGATTAAAAAGGAAAATAGTATTACGATGTGTTTTTTCATCATAATCGATACCATCAAAATGATACCAATGCCAAATAAAATCAGAATATTTTTTATTTCTACCGGGAAAAGTAAAAAGGGAATAGACTTCAATTTGTTCATCATCCGAAATGATTTCATTGGTTTTTTGACGATTGACTTCTTTTGCCATAACGATTTCAGTACTATCAGCACCCATTTTATGATTCAAGACAATGTCTCCATAGACATCGATTCCTGCTTTTTGAAAAGCTTGAATACACGCTAAATAATCTTCTTTTGTCCCATATTTTGTTTCAATACTTCCTTTTTGATTGAATTCTCCCAAATCATAAAGATCATAAACACCATAACCATTATCATTGATGCCACCAACTCCTTTATAAGCGGGTGGTAACCAAATAGCTGAAAAACCCATTTCTTTATAAGATTTTACTTTTTCTTGAAGTTGTTTCCAAAGTTTTTCTTCAGGTTTTATATACCAATGAAACCCTTGTAATAAAACACCATTTTCCATTTTTTTCACCTCATTGAAACTATTATACATCATTTTATTTCATTTTCCTAAAAGATGCGTTAAAATAAAGGAAATTAGGGGGATTATATATATGTATGAATTAATATCAAATTTAATTCTTTATGGGAATTTACCAAAGGATGAAATTTTAGTACAACTTGCTAAGTTGTTATCAGATGATGAAAAATCAAATCATGAACTTCGTCAAGAAATTTATGGTCAAATAAAAAGATTATTAGAACTTGCGACTCAATATGGGTTTAATGATAACTTATGGCATAATTATTTAACTTATTTATTAATGACAAATGAAAATCCATTTAGTATGACTTGTGAAAAACAAGGAGCAAGAGAAGGAACTGTTAATCATTTTGCTTTAAATGATTTTAAAGTATTTTATGATCTTTTCCATTATGATTTTAGGAGTATTGAAAAAGAATTAAATATTGATTGTTTTTCAACACTTGCTGATTATAAAGCTTTATCTAAACCAGAATTGATGTATAACAAGAATGTTTCTTTAAAAGTACAAGAGCTTTCTAAAAAACTAGAAGAAACAAAGAATGAACAAGAGTTCTTTGATGTTGTAACACAATTCTACAAAGATTATGGAGTAGGTATGTTTGGTTTAAATAAAGCCTTTAGAATTGCGACAAGTCATGAAAACTATGTAGAATTAAAACCAATTAATAATATGGATGAAGTTGTTTTAGATGATTTAGTTGGTTATGAAATTCAAAAGAAAAAGTTATTAGATAATACTGTAGCTTTTGTTGAAGGAAGAAAAGCAAATAATGTTTTACTTTATGGGGATAGTGGAACAGGTAAATCAACAAGTATTAAAGCAATTGTAAATGAATTTTATGATCAAGGTTTAAGAATGATTGAAATCTATAAACATCAGTTTAAAGATTTATCAAATATTATTGCGATGATTAAAAATAGAAATTATCGTTTCATTATCTATATGGATGATTTATCATTTGAAGAATTTGAAATTGAATATAAATTCTTAAAAGCAGTAATTGAAGGTGGAGTTGAAACAAAACCCGAAAATATTCTTATTTATGCAACAAGTAATAGAAGACATCTTATTAAAGAAAACTGGTCTGATCGTAATGATGTTGTTCAAGAAAATGGAATGCATCAATCAGATACCATGGAAGAAAAACTTTCATTAGTTAATCGTTTTGGAGTTAAAATCAATTATTCTAAACCAATGAAAAAAGAATTTAATCATATTGTTTTAGAATTAGCACATAAAAATAATATAGAAATGGATGAAAAAGAACTTTTATTAGAAGCCAATAAATGGGAATTGTCTCATGGTGGAACTTCAGGAAGAACTGCTCAACAATTTATCAATTATATTTTAGGATTGGAGAGATAAAAATGGATGCAATTGAAGCACTTACAACAAGAAGAAGTTGTCGTAGTTTTAAACAAGAACAAATCAAAGATGAAGAATTAAAAACTATCCTTGATTGTGGTTTAAATGCCCCTAGTGGAATGAACAAACAATCAAGTAAAATTGTGGTTGTTCAAAATCAAGAAGAAATCAAAGAATTATCTAAGTTAAATGCTTTCATTTGGGGTAAAGAAGCAGATCCTTTCTATGGGGCACCAACAGTATGTTTTATCTTTGTTCCAAAAGATGAAAGTAATGGTATAAAAGATGGTTCATTAGTGATTGGTGCTATGCAAACAGGAGCTTATGCTTTAAATATAGGTTCTTGTTGGATCAATCGTTGTAAAGAAATGTTTGAGTTAGAAAAGGGACAACAATATCTTCAAAAATGGCATTTAGAAGATTATGTTGGGGTTGGTTGTTGTATTTTAGGATATGTTGAAAAAGCTTTACCTGAAAAGAAAATTTTAGAAAATCGTATTATTCAAGGAGGAAAATAAATATGGATAACAAAACTTATGAATATGTTGAAGATCGTTCAATGACGATACAACAATACATTAACAATATTTTTAAATGGATGATTATAGGTGTTTTAACAACTTTTGTGACAGCTTTTGCTTTAGAAAAATCATCATTTATGTCTTATGCAGGAATGCTACCCTTAATTTTAATTATTTTTCAATTTGCGGTTGTTATTGGTTTATCAAGACGTTTAATGACAATGAAACCAATTACGGCAAAAGTTCTTTATATGATCTATTCAGTCATTACTGGTGTGACATTTTCTTATGTTATTGCAAGCTATACTTCCTTTAGTGTTGCACTTGCTTTTTTAGTAGCAGCCATCTACTTTGGTGTGCTTGTTGTACTAGGAACAGTGATTAAAATGGATCTAACAAGAATTGGAACAATCTGTCTAGCAGGATTATTTGTTTATATTATTTTTTCAGTTATTGTGATGATTTTTCATTTAGGTGTGGGAACACTTATTATGCCACTTATTTCACTTGCATTATTTGCAGGAATTACGGCATATGATATGCAAAAATCATTACAACTTTATAATTATGCTTCATCTAATCCAGAAATGTTAGAAAAATTAAGTATTTATGGAGCATTTAATCTTTATTTAGACTTTGTTAATATCTTCTTAGATATTCTTCAATTATTAGGAGATAATAAATAACCAAAAGAGCGAAAGCTCTTTTTTTTAAATGCAAAATCGATTATAATATCTTTTACACATAGGAGGGAATATGAAAAAACTAATTGGAAGTAAAGGATTTTATAAAATGGTTCTTGCGATTTGTATACCCATTGTTATTCAAAATGGTTTTACAAATCTTGCAAGTTTATTAGATAATATTATGATTGGACAATTAGGAACACTTTCTATGTCAGGAGTTTCTATTACTAATCAATTATTACAAGTATTTAATGTCACGATTTTTGGCGCTATGTCAGGCCCAGGAATCTTTATGGCACAGTTTTATGGAAAGAAAAATAAAGAAGGAGTGGAGAATTGTTTTAGGATCAAATTGATTATAGGAATTATAATTGCACTGCTAGCTATTTTTTTATTCTATACATTTGGACAACAATTGATTTCTTTATATTTAAATGATAATCCGCAAGATAGTTTAAAAACTTTAAATTATGGAATGGATTATTTAAAAATTATGCTCATTGGATTGATTCCTTTTGTAATTACACAAGTTTATTCATCATCACTTAGAGAAACAGGAAATACGATTTTACCAATGATTGCCAGTGTGGTCGCCGTGATTGTCAATTTCTGTATTAATTATATTTTGATCTTTGGACATTTTGGATTTCCACAATTAGGTGTTTCAGGAGCGGCGATTGGAACGGTTGTTTCTCGTGTGATTGAAATGAGTATTAATATTATAGGGGGTTCTCGAAATCTTTATTTAAAAGATGCTATTAAGATGAAGAAAGTTCCTTTTGATACAACTAAAGAAATGTTGAAAAGAGGATTACCTCTTTTATGTAATGAAATCTTATGGTCTATTTCTATTGCTTTGATTTCTCAAAGCTATTCCACAAGAGGACTTGTTGCTGTTGCAGCGATTAATATTACCACAACCGTTACTAATTTCTTTATGATTGTTTGTTATGCTATGGGAAATTCTATTTCAATTGTTGTTGGACAACAACTTGGTGCAGGTGAAATTGAAAGAGCGAAAGGCTATGATTTGAAAATGGTGTTTATGAACTTTATCATGTGTTTTACGTTGGCTGTTGTTTTATTTAATGTTTCTATTTATATTCCACAAATTTATAACACATCTGTAGAAGTAAAAAATCTTGCAACATCTTTACTTAAAGTAGCAGCATGTATGCTACCGGTTATTTCTATTTATTATAGTAGCTATTTTACTATGCGTGCAGGTGGAAAAACATTTTTAACGTTCTTATTTGATAGTGGATATACATTTGTCTTTACTTTTACGACAGCTCTATTACTAACAAGACTTACAAGTCTACCAATTCTTATAATTTATATACTTGTTCAATGTATTGATATTCCTAAGGCAACACTTGGTCTTATTCTTGTAAGAAAAGGAATATGGGTCAATAATATTGTTAATGAATTATAGGATTATTGTGTATAAATACACAAAATGTTATAATTCTTGTAGAAAGACCATGCTTTAGTTGGACATAAGTCGGAGAATCAGAGCCTTAGTTGGATAAACAGAGAAATTTTCTCTGTTTTTTTATTATAAAAGCGAACTTGTTAAGTCCGCTTTATATTTATCTTTTAACAATACGATAATAGGCTTTAGAAGTCATCAAATAAACAATCGTATAAATAATAATGAGACCTGCAATGCAACTAGTAGTTGAGATAAGATAAACGTTGTCATTACATTGTAATCCTTTTAAAATACGAAGGATTAAAGGATAGGCAAAGGCTAAATGAATGATGGCAACAATCAATGGAACAAAGAAGAAAATCAATACTTGGAATTGAATCGTCTGTTTAACTTCTTTTTGTGACATACCAACATTTTGTAAGATTTCAAATTTATTTTGATCTTCAAATCCTTCAGAAATTTGTTTATTATAAATAATTACGATTGCTGCTACTAAGAACATCATTGATAGAAAAATTCCAATAAATAATAATGAACCATATAATTCATAAATAACATCAATATCTTCATAACTATTTTGTATACTTAAATAATATTTATTGCCTAAGTAATTATAATCTTTATGAATAATAGCAGTAGTTACTTCATCTACAACTTTTTTACTTGCATTAAAACCTATGAAATAACTTTTTGATTTAAGCTTATAGTTATTTAAAGCACTTTGATTGATTACTATTGAGATATTATTTGGAGCAAAACAATTATTTGCTTGAAGTTGACGATTTTTAATTTGTCCTTTTATAGTATAAGGAATATTCTCTAATGAAATGGTAGGGTTATTATAACCTTCATAACTATAAAGATAAACTTCATTATTATTTAAAGATAAATTTTGATTAAAATAATGATTATAATCCTCCAAAGAAATAAGATTAATAGAAGCTAAATGATTATAGTCATAATCATTTAGATGTACTTTATTTTTCTTTAAACTTCCTGTGTAATTATAATAAGAAAGAGCATAAAGAGAATCATATTTTTTATTTTTTAATAATCCTTTAACATCTTCATAGACTTGGTTTGGATAATCCGAATCAGTTACAGTAATAGTTCCATCCATGTAATATTGTCTTTTGATACTATCTTGAATACCATTATATAAACAAATTGTTGAAGAAAGTGTCACTAAAACACAAGTACATAAAATACAAATATTAGCAAGACCAACAGCATTTTGTTTCATACGATATAAAAGACCTGAAATAGAAGTAAAGTGTGTTGGTTGATAATAAAAGTTTCTTCTTGATTTTAAGAACTTTAATAAAGCAATACTTCCTGCTGTAAATAAACAATACGTACCAATCATGACTAAAATAACAGCAACAAAGAATAAAACCATAGCTTGCATAGGATCAGTAATGGACAAAGCAATATAATAACCTGCACTTAAAGCAATAATCCCTAAAAGTGTTAAAAAGATTTTTGTTTTAGGTTCTTTTTCACCAATATTCTGTCCTTTTAAAAGTTCAATGGGATTACTTCTAACAACAACAGAAATATTATAAATAAGTGATAAAAAGAAAATAATACTGAAAATAATAATCGTTTTTATAAAAGCATCTATTGAAAAAATAAGAGAAAAATGAATACTTTTATGAATGATTCTTAAAATAATGACAGATGTAATTTGCGAAAGAAGCATTCCAATAACAATACCACTTACAAGAGAAATAAGAGCAATAACGATAGTTTCTAATAACATCATAGAACGCACATTTCTTTTTTCCATTCCCAATATATGATAAAGACTGATTTCTTTTTTTCGATTCTTTATCACAAAACTATTGGTATAAAATAAGAAAATCAAAGAGAAGAGGGCAATCACATAGCCTCCTAGGTTTAAAAATATAGTAATTGAATCCTGACCCTTTAAAGTAGGACTATTTCCTACAGTTTTAATAATGAAATAAAGGGCGATAGAGAAAATAGTAGAAATAAAGTAAGAACTATAAAGCTTTTTATTCTTTTTGATATTTCTTAAAGCCAATCTTAAATAAAATTTCATTTTATTGACCTCCCGAAAGAAGCATTGTTAGAGTATCGCTAATAGCTTGATACATTTCTTGATTAGACATATCTCCTTTATAAAGTTGATGGAAGATTTGTCCGTCTTTAATAAATAAGACACGACTGGCATAACTAGCTGCTTTACTACTATGAGTAACCATTAAAATTGTTTGTCCACTTTGATGAATTTGATCAAAAATAGATAAAAGTTGATCGGTTGATTTTGAATCAAGAGCACCTGTGGGTTCATCGGCTAAAATAATTTTGGGATGGTTGATCAATGCGCGGGCAATTGCCACCCGTTGCTTTTGCCCACCGGAAAGTTGATTGACATTCTTATTCATCTGGTTTTCTAAATCGACCAATCGAAGGGCCTCAACCGCTCTGCCCTGCAATTCCCTATAAGGGGTTCGATTAAAATATAAAGGCAATGTTACATTGAACAAAACGCTTTGGCTTGATATGAGAGAAAAATCCTGCATAACAAACCCTATTTTTTCATTTCGCAGCCTTGCCTTTTGCGGCTCAGTGAAACTCTTTACAGATTTTCCCTCTATCATATAATCCCCGCAATCGTAGTCATCCAGGCAGCCCATAATATGAAGCAGCGTTGATTTTCCAGACCCTGATTTTCCCTGAATCGAAATAAAATCCCCTTCCTCCACGTGGAAACTCACTTGACACAATGCCTGAAATTTTTGGCCTCCAACCGGATAGGTCTTGCTAATATTTTGAAGCTGGAGCATCATTCCACCCTCCTATAGATTTCAATCGGTGAATTCTTTCTTAATACGCTATATATCATTCCTTGCGATATGAGGATCAGGATTCCAATATAAATCATAGCGCTTATAATACTGTAAGCGTCGAACCAGACTTCCCCGAAATCCAAAATTCTTCTGGCATTCAAAAAGCTATAACCGCTTACCATCAAGATCGTTGCAATCAGGGCTGTCAGCCCAATGAGAGCGATCCCCGCCGATGTGTAAAACAATATATTTCTCCGGCTACACCCACATAAAGAATACACTGCATACTGATTAATTTTTTGAAAGGTGAGCAAAACGGACACGCTCAACAGCATAACCGTAGAGATCACCATCAAAAAGATGGGAAAGGGTAGGATTTCTTTTGCCTGCTGATGGATTTGCGCTCTAGTGGTTTCTACAATTTGAGCCATCGGTGCAGTTGAACCATATTCCGCTATTTCCTGGCGGAAAGCTTCTTTTTCCGCCTGCGTTACATCATCCTGATATCGAATAATGAAATAAGGGTCCGAAACGATGCTGTTATTTTGTTTCAATTGATCCATCAGGCTCTCTGTCACAGGCACTATAAACTGATCTCCCTGTGAAAAAAAATAGGAGGCATTTAACATATCCGCAGTCCCTGAGCTATTGAAAGCAGGCGTATAGGCATATGGTCCGAGAGAACCGCAAACCCTGACGCCAAGTTGAAAGGGCTGTTTTCCATCGATTGTCAACAAAATTTCCTCTCCTACTTTTGCCTTTGATTCCTGTGAACCCCCAATGACTGCTGGAAGCGATTGTGTACCTTCCACAGAATCCGGCATCCACTTTCCGCGCGTGACACGCAGTGGAAAGGCTGCCTGCATCGGTGCATCATACAACATGACCACATGGCGTACCTTTTTATATTCCGTTACCGCAAACTGTGCTTTTAGGACTTCGGCGACAATGCTATAAGAATCCATTTTTTCAATCAATTGCTGTGTATACGCTTCATCCAAAGAACCCGGCCCGGAAAGTTCCTGCATGAAATAGTCTGCATTTTCAAGCCCCGCATGTGCCAATAAGTCAAGGGTATAGGTGCTCAGACGATACTGGCCCAATGAAACTGTCATTACCAGAAGAGAAATCGTCATAATAACCAACACCAAAATAGAAGGAACTACGTTTTGGCGATAGGTTTCTAAGATCAACCTGATTTTTTTCACGCTTTGCTTCCCCCTATTCACTTTGGTTTTTCGATGTGATTAAAGAGTCTTTTCGATATTTCCACAAAAACGGGATAGACGCCAGACAGGATAATCCGATCATTAACAGATAAATCACGAGGAAGTCGATTCCTGACAACCGGATTCCAGAGGCAAGATTAATCCGATCAAATAAAACGGTCTGAAACAGCAGATAAAAAAGGATTCCGCCCAAAATTGTAAGGGATGTAAGCACGAAAATATCAGCAAACAGAATTGCAATTACGTTTCTTCTGGAGGCCCCTACAATGGAGTAAACGATATTTTCATGCCGGTTCTGGTCAATCATATATTTCATCAGGAATAAAAATGAAATGAGAGCCAGAAGGTAAACGGCGCTGATGAGTGCCGTCGCCATAGCTATCTGCATATAATCATCCCTGACCGTTCCAGACGGATCGGCAATATCACTTTCTGGGAACAACTTTTTAAGTGACGCCACAATTTTGCGATTTTCAGCCGCGGTCGGGTTCTGATCCATCGTAATATAGACCCGCTCCGTCGGCAGATGCATCGCTTGATAACTGCTAAATGGAATTCGCATATTGATGCTATACTCACTGCCGACAATCTCAAATGTCTTGCCATAAAGCGAAATTGTCTTTGCACCTTTCGGCCAGTGGCTGTGTGCAGGCAATACGATAGCTGGTTTTCCCTGGCGCTCCTCCTGTGTGAATTGATTTCTTCCCATAACAGGACTCATTTCCGCATAATCATGAAAACTACTGACAATACGATCCGGCCTACTTCCGCTACCGGGGCCCGGTTCAAACTGAAGTGGGGCCTCGTCTACAGAAATAACTTGATCTAAATTCTCTTCTTCAATGATATGCAAAAACAAAATATCATGTAGATGCATTGCGTTTAATCGTTCATCCAAAATCTCAGCCGGTGTTTTGGACGATTCAAAGGTAATCACATAGGTTCTGTAAATAGCATTCTCTCTGCCCTCCGCTTTCACCGGAGCCAAAATGTTGCTGTAAAAAAAAATGAAGGTAATTGCACAGGTAATTCCCCCAAGGAGGAAGAGAAGAAACACCAGCTTATTCGTTTTATAATACTGCCCGATGCGATGCAGGATCAGTTTGCAAAATTTCATAACTCCTCCTTATCCACAAGAGGGCGCATAGCGCGCCCTCTTGAAAATGATCCTAATTTAACAAGTAGGGACTATTACGATCTAGAAAGAGTGGTCTACCGTATAATACCACTTTTCTGTAATAGTATTGACAGCAGATCTGTAATCGGTATAGAACTCCAACCGGTCTACATCATTCTTATTCACTGCACCGGTTTTTAAGAGAGGAGTTTTATACCACCCATTCCATGTTTTCGTATTTCCTACCGTCTCTGGTAACGCTCTACCATTTACATAAATTGTTGCAGCAGCATATCCATACTTACTTCCAACATAAATCTCACTTTTAATAGAGGCATAACTTTTTAAAATATTTCTAGGTGTGTATGTGTATTCGCTGCATGGTGCGAATATAATTCCGTCGGTTGTTTGTGTTGTAATCGCAAACCTAGTATTGAGGTCATAATCGTAGTGTTTATTGTGAGATTCAACTGCAAATACACCAATTCCTAAAAATACAGATAAGCACATAACAACCGCAACAAATAAAGCAATTCTTTTCACATTTCGTTTCATCATATTCTCCAATCCTTTCTTATAAATATTTTTGACTCCTCTATATACAACTTTTATAAAAACATCGGAATCATCCCCTATATATTTATTAGTTATATAATAGTGTATTTATATACATATGTAAATATATTAAATATACAATTTATTATATATTTTTATATATATATTTACAATTTATGTTATTTATAATATGTTTCCTATATAATAATATTATTAGTTATGACTTTATTGCATAGTAATTCAAACTAGTATTCACCTCTTGTGTTATTATCTTTCTGATATGGTATGGCATAAATCATCTACATTTCATAAAATCAGAACCCATATCCCTCCAGAAACGTCCAACATTTTTATTCCATTTTATAAATTACATTTTTCAGTTAAAAATAATTATTAACTTATCTGTTTATTTTAGATGAATATGTCATCATATCCTTCCATTCACTTTTCTAAATATTTCTTTTTTCCTTCATCAATCTGATTATAGATAATTAAACTAGTTTATTCAATATAATTTTACGTTTAAACGCCAATAATATTAGTTGTATCCTCCCCAAAACGCTTTATCCTATTCTCTATAGGAGGGCATATCCAATATGAACTACGACGATTTCATCCGCGAGCGCATCACTCGGCTGCGCCTGGAGCGGAATTTATCCGAATATCAGCTCAGCTATGAACTCGGGCAGAGCAAGGGCTATATCCAGAGCATCACTTCCGGGCGGGCGCTGCCTTCCATGGCGATGTTTCTGGACATCTGCGACTATTTTAATTTAGCGCCCTCGGAGTTTTTCGAAACGGATCTGCCGCCCCTTCCAATCCGCGAGGCCTGCGCAAAGCTCGCCG
>ERZ779820.1845-NODE-1845-length-12604-cov-2.050841_pt1 | contig 12604 bp, 9 predicted proteins | sample MGYA00511563_ERZ779820 | MGnify/ENA primary metagenome ERZ779820 (study PRJEB29588, sample SAMEA1964852) | human gut metagenome | biome: human gut; feature: human-associated habitat; material: faeces | place: Denmark | collected 2008/2010 ...
ATCATAACCTTGATTCCACGGTCTTCTGCTCCTCTGGTCCATTCAATCAGTTCGTCTGGTTCACGATGTGCTGAGATGATCGTCATCTCATACTCGATTCCTAACTCTTCCAGCATTACTGCAGCCTTACTCATAACCTTAAGATCTGAGTCACTGCCCATAATAATTCCTACTTTTGGCATAATTTTCATCCTTTCTTATAAGTTTGACAAATAAATCATACCCTATTTATTAGAATTTTTCAATGGTTCATTTAAAATCTCTGTGCCAGGAAGTACAAATTTTCCATTTTCCAGTAATGTGATCTCTTTTTTATCCTTTGTAATAACTGTAATACTGCCCAGTTCTTCATACGGGATCGTAATATCTGTATGGCAATGGAAATATGCTTTTGACACATCTTCTTTTCTGCGGATCGATACCGAATTGTCTCTGGCAATGATCTCTTTTCCGTTCGGGTTATAGACTTTAATATCCTCACACCAACTGTAACAGGTATCTCCCACTGCAAAATGTGGTCCCATTTTCTCCGCGATCAGGATCGGCATCTTATCTTCGATTCCGTACTTCTTCGCAGTTACGTATGCGGTTGTATTCGTTCCGATTGCAAACTCACCGAGCGGCAGTGTCGGATGCTTGTACAGCACGTTATCATGAATATATGCTTTATTCTCCAGTTCACGTTCAAAATTCGCACAGTTGTATTCTGATACCATACCGTTCGAGAATGTGATTTCCAGATCACGGTACTGCAGTTCATTCAGATAGACTTTGCTAACATGCAGGACTCCGTTCGTTCCTTCCAGTACCGGTGAGGTAAATACTTCCCCAACCGGAATATTTACGTCTGCCACGCAGTTCTCAAAAATTGTCTCTTTTTTCGGATCATTCAGTGGATGAAGCTGTACATTCAGGTCCGTACGGTTGCCATTTGTCCCGAGAATGTGTACGTATTCTCCCTGATCCAGGGCATCGATCAACGTCTGCTGTACTTTCTCATATAATTTGGCATCCAGCGTATTGATACGTATGATCTCGTCGAAGATTTCTTCGTACTTCTCTCCGATCTCCGGTACAGGATAGGCAATGATCGTAAAGCTTCTTTCTTCTCCCTTGATATACTGGTTCACCATCTGGCTCTGGCGGCTGTCATACTGAAGGATCATCTCTTCCTGACTCTTTGAAAGCTTTGCGACTGTCTCTTTTGCTTCCGGTTCAAACGGCTCTTCTCCGAACATATCGATGCATGCCGGTCCTGCGAATCCGGCGGCTTCTTTCTTATGATGCTCGTAAGTCGTCTGCATCACTTCCAGTTTACGCTCCAGATATTTCTTATCCATGAAGAGTGCCTGGTCATCTTTGTGATCATATTCATACTGCTTGTTCGCCACTGCTCCATAATATCCGATCTTAATATGCTGTCTCTTTGTCAGCACACTGACTGCCGCACGGTAGATGACCGGTTTTAAGCCCATTTTTTCAAAATTCTCGATTGCTTTTTTCACCACGCGCTCGAATCCAAGAATGTAACGGATGTTTACCACTGATTTCTTCGAAAGGTCTTTTCCCGTATTCACAAATCCGATGCGGTATCCTTCTGTATAGACATCTGCCATCTTCCGGATCGTCTCTTCCGGAAGACTGTTCAGATGCTCTGCCGTCTTCCATTCATTTTCACTGATGTACTCTCCAAACTGATACAGATATCTAAGATCTGTAAGATCACTGTTCATGATCAGATCTGTTGCAAATGACTCCTCCGGCAAAACCTGCTCCCGGATGCGGTCCGCAAGGAATACATCACAGTAATCACTGGCATACCAGTAGAACGTATCCCGGACAGCCTTCGGATCCGGTTCTTCTTCGAACTGGTTGTATACCTCGATCAACAATTCATACAGGATTGCCAGATATTCTGTCTTTCCTTCAAAAACATAAACGACTGCCCCACGAAGTTCCGCATATAACATTCCCAGAATCTGTCCCGATTCTTTTCCTAGCATCTTACACGCATAATCCGGATTCGCATAACTTTTCTCATACTGCCCCGGCAAAACATCCTGATACAGCCGTCTGTTCCATTTTCTTAATTCATCTAATTCAAGCTTCTGGTATCTGCCATCCAGAAGTTCTGTTCTCAGTTCGTCCAGCATAAGCACGAACTCTGCCATCTTCTTAAAATAGTCTTTGTAAGGCTCCCCAACCGTATCTTCTGTCTGCATCAGACGGATACGGTCAAGTGCCAGCTCATATCTTTCTTCTATCATCTACATAAGCCCCCTGACAAATAATGCAACCATAGCAACAAGGAATACCGCATTTACTGTGATTCCCACCTTGCAGGTCGTATAGATCTTTTCGCGTTCTCTGAATCCCTTGATGCCAAGCCAGATTCCGATCACTGCCATCGCACAGGTTCCGAGTCCGAAAAATCCCATTAATATATTTACATTTCCTTTATTCATAAACGAAAAGAGGATCATGACGCTCACCAGGAAGGCAATCACTACTGCATAAGTACAGGAATAGACACCCCTTTTGGAGTGTCTGACTGCTTTCTGTCCATATTTCGTTTTGATCATTTTTTTACGCTTTTTCTTGCGTGCTTTCGCTGCCGCTTTGATTCTGTCATCTTCTGTTCTTAGTTTTTTTCCCAGCATGTCTTCTCCTTATTGCCGCACATATTACAAATAGTATATATCCACAGATTCCTCCGATCGTATTCAGTAACAGGTCATCTACATCAAAGCTTCCGACTTTTGTGATAAACTGGAACACTTCCACACAAAGGCTCAGTCCAAAACTGTAAAATGCTGTACCGAAAAAGCTTCTTTGCCTGCTTCCCATCGGAAGGAAAAATCCAAATGGAACAAATATGAGTACATTTCCAAATAAATTAGTGAACATTGCAAAGAATCCCACCTGCTCACGGTACTGCCAGAATCTTTTAATTTCTTTAAACAATACCAGATTGTAGTGGTATTCCCGCATCTCCCCCGTACGTCCATACCAGTCAGAGAACAGAAGGAAATATATAATAAATATTACATATAATATAAATAATATCTTTCCCAGTATCCGGATTCTTTTTCGCTTCTTTGAATCCAATGTCCTACAACCTCCCGTATCTCTTCGGTATTAAAAAAGTATTCCTTTTTTCTCTTTCAGTAAACGGGCACCGCTGATAATAGAGATCACACCTGCTGCGATTCCTACTACTGTAACAACAATACCCACTGCAATTCCTGCAGCACCGGCTAATCCCATTGCTTTATATGCTTTTTCATTCATACTCGTGTTCTCCCCCGTTCCTATTTTGCTCCGTACTGTTCATAATATGCGTCGATTGCTGCTTTTAATGTATCATCGATCACAACTTTTCCATTGCATTCTTTGTTATACAGGCATTCTACAACTTCTTCCATCGTTACGATTGCTGCTGTATCGAATCCGTACAGATCTTTGATCTCATCTAACGCACACTTCTCGCCGCCTTTTCCGACTTCCATACGGTTCAGAGATACCATCAGACCTACGATTGTTACATCTGCTGCGCCTTTTACTTTCGGAACAGTCTCTTCCATGGATTTACCTGATGTTGTCACATCTTCGATCATGATCACACGATCTCCATCTTTTAATTTGCTTCCAAGAAAGCTTCCCTTATCTGCACCGTGGTCTTTCTCTTCTTTACGATCAGAACAGTAACGTACTTCTTTTCCATACAGATCACTGTAAGCGATTGCTGTTACAACTCCAAGCGGAATTCCCTTATAGGCCGGTCCGAATAATACATCAAAGTCATCTCCGTATGTATCATGGATTGCTTTTGCATAATACTGACCTAACTTCTTAAGCTGTGATCCTGTTACGTAGGCTCCGGCATTCATAAAAAACGGAGATTTTCTTCCACTCTTTAATGTAAATTCTCCAAATTTGAGCACGTCGCTCTCTACCATAAATTCAATAAACTCCTGCTTATAACTTTCCATTTTGATTACCTCCATATATTTCAGACGCTGTGTGTCTTATTATTGCATCATAATTCCATTTAATTTTATCATAAGAAAATCACTTTTTCAATTCACGCATACAGAAAAACTGTCATTGCCGGTATTTCTTATATACCAAAGTATGCAAAAGAAGTTGCCAGTGGCAACTTCTCTGTACTTTCGCTTTACATGATCTTCGTCTCTTCCAGTTTTTCTGCAAATGCCTCATTCATCCGGATCACCGGTTTACGAAGGAGCAATCCAAGGATCAGGGACAGGATCAAAAAGATTCCAAGCTTTCCAAGTTCTGTCCAGTAGGTCATACCATACATACCGCCAATTGTCTCCCTAAGCGCCGCCATGCTGTGAACGAATGGCAGTAACGGATATACGGCTTTGAAGAAGGCCGGTGCGACTTCAATTGGGAAGGTTCCTCCGGAACCTGCCACTTGCATAACCAGAAGTACAACGCTGACCGCTTTTCCGATATCTCCGAATGATACTGTCAGTGTATAGATGATATTCACATATACAATGCTCGAGAACCATCCTGCCAGCATGAAGAGGAACGGATGCTTACACTGAATTCCCAGGTATAACAGATCCCCCAGACAGATCAGGGTACTCTGCAGGAGACCTACGATCAGGAAGAGGAGATATCGTCCCAGGTATTCCTGATGCGGTTTTACTTTCTTAAGACCTTCGGTGCATTTTGACGAAACGCCTGTCTTTAACATGGCAACCAGCACAATTCCACCGATCCAGATCGACAGTGTGGAATAGAACGGTGCCATCGAAGAACCATAATTTTCAATCTTATAGACCTGATTTGTCTTCAGGCTTACCGGTGCTGCCAGGAACTCTCCGATCACATTAGAATCCCCGGAGATCAGTTCTTCTAATTGTGAGAAATCACCGCTTTGCTGCATTTCTCCGATTTTTCCTGTCGTATTGCTGATTTTTTCTGCTGCTGTATTGAGCAGATTGCAAGAATGATTCAGCGCTGTGTTAATCTGTGTCAGATCAGCCGACGCTGAAGTTGACAAATCATATACCCCGTCTACACCTTCATCCAGGCGATCCATCAAAAGGTTCAGATTACTGCTTGTGTCTCCCATCGAATCTCCCAGTTCATCCAGACTGCTCTTTACATTCTTCTCAAAGTCTGTCTTGATTCCGGCAAGGCTGTCTGCACTTGATTTCACCAGTTTATCTAATTCTGCTTTATCCGTTACTGCTGTATCTGCCGCTCCCTGAAGCGAAGATGCTGTGGACTTAAGCTTATCCCGAAGCTCTGTCTGTGTCGCAATCGTCTCTCCCAGTTTTCCGGAAATACTTCCCTTTAATGCATTCAACTGCGCATTATTTCCAACGTTTATTTCATCTATTGCCGATTTCAGCGAAGTATAGGAATCAATCACTTTCTGAACTCTGGATGCCAGGGTATTCAATGTTCCCGCCACATCGTCCGCACTCTGAGAGTTTGATGAAAATGCTGAATCAATAATTTCCGACATCTGATCATAGAATTCTTTTCCGGAATTAATTGCCGCATTTACTCCGTCTGTCGCACCGCTGACTGTCTCATCAATTCCACTGAACGATTTTTTCACCTTTTTCAGTGAATCTGTCGTGTTCTTGGAATGCTCCTGTGTTTCCTTCAGGAAACTTCCTGTTGTATCCAGAAGCTGCTGTGCAGAAGTTGTCATTCCCGAAAAAGAGCTTAATGTAGACGATGCCGCACTCAAATCCGAGCCGATCTGATTTAAATTATCCGCAAGATTTTGTGCGATTGCTTCCACTCCGTCCTGATCCGCTACATTCGTAACTGCCTTAAACGCAGTGATCACAGTATCGCTGATCGTCTCTACAAATACCTCATTAACCTGTCTCTGGATCGCACTTGCTCCTTTATCCGTTACTTTTGGTGCGATTGCATTTTCCTTGGCATTCGAATAGTATGTGATACTTGGTTTCTGGATATTTTCAGAAAAAATACTCATCATATTTGAGCTGAAGTCCTTCGGTATCACAATTGCTGCATAATATTTTCCGGACTTTACACCGTCTATGGCTTTTTTTCTTCCGGTAAAAACCCAGTCAAGCTGCGAATTGCTTCGAAGCGATGTCAGTACCTGATTTCCCATATTGATCTGTAACGGAATCAGGCTTCCCTCATATCCTTCATCAACGCTTGCGACTGCAACCTTCAGATTACCGGTATTGCCATACGGATCCCAGCTTGCTGCTATATTGAACCACGCATAAAGGCAGGGTACAACTGTAATTCCCATGATAACAATCATTGCGATTACATTATTTTTAATACGCTTTATATCTCTTCGGAAGATTTCCCATATATTTTTCATTCGCCTCTTTCCTCCTTTATCTCATGGATCAGATCTTCTGTTGTCATACCTGTCATAGCAAGCTGTCTTTGCATCTTGTCATGCAGATATTCTACAACGATCAGATATACTGCAAGTCCGATCAGCGATACGATCCACAATATCAGGAAGACCAGTTTTGACTCCAGACTGAACATCAGTATCAGGAAAATCAGTGGTATGATGATCATTCCAAGGAATCCCCATCGGATCATCTTTGGATAACGTTTTTCAAATTTTTCGGATTTCACAAGAAATTCCTGTTTCCATTCATCATCTTCCATAAGTGTCTTCATCATCATTGTCAGTTCCGGACGTTTACGTTCGGCCGACTCCGTCTCCCCAAGCATTAACTCTGTCTCAGACAGACGTTTATCGAACAAGTGATTCAGGTTCATAAGCAACGGACGTAATACCAGACCGATGAAAAGAGAGATTGGGAAAAATATCGCAAGAATCCCCAGATACTTCCAGATATTTGCTCCATACATTCCTGCAATACATTCACGCATGGCACTGATTCCATATGTGAATGGAAGAAGCGGATGCAGTCTCTGGAAAAATGCCGGTGTCATCTCGATCGGATACGTTCCTGCCGATCCAGGAATCTGCAGGATAACAAGTACAACTCCCAGCGCCTTTCCAATGTGTTTAAAGGTCAATGCCAGTGCGTAGATCAGATTAACATAAACAAACGAACAGAATACACCCACACATACAAACGCTACCGGATGTACACACTGTACTTTCAATAATAAAATATCACCGACACATACGATCAGTCCCTGTACAAGACCTACTGCAACAAATAACAGCCATCTTCCAAAGTAGGCCTGTCCGGCTGTAAACTTCCGTACCTTTTCATCTTTATCAACTTCCTGTTTCAGAATTGATACCAGAATCAGTCCTCCTACCCAAAGTGCAAGATTTGTGTAAAATGGTGTCATTCCCGAGCCATAATTTTCTACATCATATAACACATTTGATTTGATGCTCACCGGAGAGGACATAAAATCTGCAATTGAATCCGCATCAAGTCCTTCCAGTGAAGTCAGTTTCTGATACATCTCTGAACTCTGTAATGCATTTAAATCCGTCTGAACAGATGCCAGTGCCTCATCAACCTGTGTTAACACATCTCCTGTCTGTCCCAATACAGACGCACTGCTTTTCAGGCTGTCATTTAACTGATTTAAAATCGTCTTTAATTGTTCTACTGTCGGCTCAACTCCGGTTAAAGCCGCAGAAAGATTTCCGCTCAGTGAAGCCATACTGTCCAGTGACTGATTCAGCTGTGGCAGAATCTTCTGATCCAGATTGGTACGGTAATTTTGCAGACTGTCTTTACTTTCTTTCGCAAGTTTTTCCAGTGAAGTACGTGTATTCTTTGCTGTTATCACTGCGTTTTGAATCCCTTGATTCCCTGTTTTCAGTGAAGATACCAGCTCCTGTAACGATGCATTCTGGTTCTCCAATTCTGTAATTTTCTGTCCGATCACAGCAGATATCTGTTGTCCCAGTTCTGTATGCCCCTGAATCTTATCATTCAATTCTTTCAGCTGTTCCAGAAGTTCCTGATTTTTATCCAGCAGAGACGAAGCCGTTGAAAGGCTGCTGTCTACTGCTGTCAGTGCCTGTCCGGCTTTCGTCTCAAACACGCCCAATTTTGCCGATGCCGAGACATACGTGTCATTTAAAAGTGTCTCTCCGTTCGATAACCCATTGGAGAATTCTGTTGAAAACTGTCCAACCGCTGTTCTGGTATCTGCAAGCACATTTCCACTGTCTTCGATTGCGTTGGCTCCTGACTCTGCAGTAACCGTAACCTGATCCAGCGTACTTACCGCACTCGCCATGATCTCATCTGACTTATCCACTGTCTTCTGGAAGTTTTCCAATACCTTATTATATTCGTCCAGATTCTTTCTGGTATCTGCGATAGCTTTGATCAGACTTGAATTTCCTTCACTTACTTTTCCGGATAATTCTCCGGCCTCTTTACTCAATAATTCAGAAATGCTCTCTGCAGCTACGGATGTGAATGTATCATTGATTTCATGCTGAATCGTACTTGCACCTGTATCCGTGATCTTTGGTGCTATTGCATTTTTCTTTTCATTAATATAATAATCCAGCTTCGGCTGTTTGATATCTCCTGATAAAATACTCAGAAGTGATTCACTGAAATTATCCGGTATCACGATCGCTGCGTAATATTTTCCGGATCTCACTCCCTTTTTCGCTTCTTTTGCATCTACAAACTTCCAGCCAAGCTGGTCATTTTTCTTCAGATTGTCTACAATATTTTGTCCTGCGTCCAGTGACATCTGCTCACTGTCGGCACCTTTATCCTCATTGGCAATCGCAACCTGGATTCCCTTGGTATTTCCATACGGATCCATATTGGCAGCGATGTTGAACCATGCATAAAGAGACGGCAGCACACTGATTCCAACCAGGATCAGTACTGCTGCACGGTTACGGAACAACCGGCCAAGATCTCTTTTGAAAATCTGAAATGATTTCTTCATCCACTAATCCTCCTTTGTTATTGTCATATAGACATTAGTATAACAAAAACACTTCTGAAAATCTACTCAAAAACTGACGAACAGTCATATTTTTATTGTGCTATTTGCACTTCTGAGATGAAGCGCAAAAATGCATCAGTACAGGTCAATTCCCTATATTGATGCATTTTTATCATTTATTTATTTTACAATACCAACCATATCTTTCACGGATTCAAATCCATTTTTCTTCATATATGCTTCAATTCCGTCAATAATCTCGATCGTTGCATTCGGATTATAGAAATTCGCAGTTCCTACAGATACTGCAGACGCTCCCGCAAGGATCATCTCAATGGCATCTTCCGGTGTCGCAATACCGCCCATTCCAATAATCGGAATGTTCACTGCCTGTGCCGTCTGATATACCATACGGACTGCAATTGGATGTACAACTGGTCCCGACACACCGCCGGTCTTATTTGCTACCGCAAATGTTCTGCGGTTGATATCAATCTTCATACCCGTCAGTGTATTGATCAATGACAGGGCATCTGCTCCGCCGGCTTCTGCTGCCTTCGCAATCTCCGTAATATCCGTAACATTTGGCGTCAGTTTCATGATGATCGGCTGCTTTGCAATCTTTTTGATCTGAGCCGTCAGCTCCTCTACATGCTTTGCATCCTGCCCGAACGCCAGAAAGCCTGCATTAACATTCGGGCACGAAATATTGATCTCCATCATATCAATCGGCTCATCAGCCAGTCTTTCCACCACTGCCAGATATTCTTCCGGTGCATGACCACAGACATTGACGATGATCTTCGTATCATATTTCTTCAGAAATGGAATATCTCTTTTGCAGAACAGATCGATTCCCGGATTCTGGAGTCCGATCGCATTCATCATTCCTCCGTAAACTTCAGCTACACGTGGTGTCGGATTACCCGGCCACGGGACATTTGCCACGCCCTTGGTCGTTACCGCTCCAAGACGGTTCAGATCCACAAACTCACTGAATTCTTCTCCCGAACCAAATGTACCGGAAGCCACTGTAACCGGATTCTTCCATTCTACGCCGGCAATATTTACTTTCATGTCCATTATAAATCCACCTCCGTAGATAAGAATACTGGTCCGTCTTTACAGATTCTCTTATTGTTCACATTACTGTGTGCATCTTTTTCTTTTGTCTTGCAGACACATGCCAGACAGGCTCCGATACCGCATGCCATTCTCTCTTCCAGGGAAATATAGCATTCTATTTTCTTCTCTTCTGCATAGGCCTTGATCGCACGCAGCATTGGTGTAGGTCCGCATGCAAATATAATATCGGCATCCAGACTCTGCTCACGAATAGCATCCATGACATTTCCTTTTGTTCCCACGCTTCCATCCTCTGTGGAAATATATAAGGTTCCGTTCTGTTCAAACTCCTCTTTCAGGAACGTATGCGCATCTCTATAGCCGACAACAATCTGCTTTTCTTCACACTGTATCTGCTTTGCAAGTTCCAGAATCGGCGGAACACCAATCCCGCCGCCCATCAGGAATACTTTCTTTCCTTCTGCCTTTTCATATGGAAATCCATTTCCCAAAGGTCCGATCACTGGTACAAAATCTCCGGCCTTTAATTCTGAAAACTGTTTTGTTCCGGTCTTTTCTCCTGTCACACGATATACCAGTCTTAATCTTTTTGCTTCTTTATCAATTTCACAGATACTGATCGGGCGTGGAAGAAGCTTGCTTCCATCATTGGTATACATGGAAATAAACTGCCCCGGTCTTGCACTCCCTGCTGCTTCTGTCTGGATCCACATACTGAAGATTCCATCTGCAAGCTGCTCCTGCGATACAACCTTTGCCTGTTCTTTTTTCTTTGTAGTCATCTTCTATTCTCCTATAATCCGGATTTGCCGGTATGTCAGAAGCTTCTGTCACACCGGCTCATTCTTTTCTCTTATCTGTTCTCAAGCGCGCCTTTGATATCTGCTGCCATGGCTTCTACTGCTGCACGGGATGCATCTCCAAAGTTCTCTGCACCGTATTTTGCATAAGCTTCCTGCTTATATGCTGCAATGATTCCTCTGGATGAGTTTACGATTGCTCCAAGTCCATCTTCATTGAAGAAATGAACCAGATCTTTTCCTTTTCCACCTTGTGCACCGTATCCTGGAACCAGAATGTAGGATTTCGGCATTACTTTACGAAGGACTTTTCCCATCTCCGGATAAGTAGCTCCCACAACTGCTCCGATGTAGCTATAATCATCACCCATGCAGTCTGCTCCCCACTCGGCAACCTTTTCTCCTACCAGTTCGTAAAGCGGACGGCCATCGATCAGCCGATCCTGGAATTCTCCACTGGATGGATTGGATGTCTTAACAAGGATAAAAAGACCTTTCTTCTCTTCTTTACATACTTCGATAAATGGCTTTACTCCGTCAGATCCAAGATACGGATTCACAGTAGCGAAATCTTCATCGAACGGTACATAGGATTTGCTTCCTACCTGAACTCTTCCAAGATGTCCAACAGCATATGCTGCTGAAGTAGAACCGATATCACCTCTCTTGATATCTCCGATAACAACAAGTCCCTTTTCTTTACAGTAGTCTACCGTCTTCTTGAATGCCTGAAGTCCCGGAATTCCGAACTGTTCGTACATAGCGATCTGCGGTTTAACTGCCGGGATCAGATCATAAGTCTTATCCACGATCTCTTTGTTGAACTGCCAGATAGCTTCTGCTGCTCCTTCCAAAGTCTCTCCATACTCTGCAAATGCCTTTTTCTGTACCTGCTCTGGTACATAGGAAAGCATCGGATCCAGTCCGACAACGATAGGTGCTCCTGTTTTTTTAATGTTAGCGACTAATTTGTTAATCATCTTATTCCCTCCAGTTTTCTATTTATATTTTTGCTGTAACAGAAAGTATTGTCCTTTTGTTACCTGAAAAAAAATATTCTTTACTTATGATATCATATTAAAAACTAAAAGGGAATGCCGTTTTCGGCATTCCCTCCGGATTTCTGTTATTGATTGATTTTATTTCTCACCTGTTCCAATGCTGCATCAAGCTGATTATCTGCATTCGGATTATTCTCATCCCGCTGATATTCAACTTCTACGTCCGGCGTAATTCCTTTTTTGTGAATATTTCTTCCGTTCGGAGTATAGTACTCAGCCATTGTCAGCTTCACACAGGTTCCGTCTCCAAGATCAAAAATCTGCTGAACGATTCCTTTTCCGTAAGTTGTTGTTCCGACGATCGATCCAAGTCCGTAGTCCTGGATCGCTCCGGCAAAAATCTCGCTGGCCGAAGCACTCGCCTCGTCGATCAAGACCGTCAAAGGCAATTGTTGATATTTCCCCTTGCCATTGGAATTATAATCCATCCGGGGAGAAGCTTTTCCCTGCGTATATAAAATCAATTTTCCTTCAGGCAAAAATTCATTGATCATACGGATTGCAATCGGAAGAATCCCTCCTTCATTCTCGCGCAGATCGACGATCAACCGCTTCATTCCCAATCCTTCAAGCTTAGCCAGAGAAGCCATAAATTCATCATAAGTATTCATCCCGAAGGTTTTCACCTTGATAAACCCGGTCGTATCGTCGAACATATAAGCCACATCCACACTTTTGATAGGAATACTTCCCCGGGTGATATTTTTGATCAACGGCTGTTTTTCTCCACGGCGGACAATCGTAAGC
>ERZ779820.1852-NODE-1852-length-12580-cov-3.572934_pt1 | contig 12580 bp, 8 predicted proteins | sample MGYA00511563_ERZ779820 | MGnify/ENA primary metagenome ERZ779820 (study PRJEB29588, sample SAMEA1964852) | human gut metagenome | biome: human gut; feature: human-associated habitat; material: faeces | place: Denmark | collected 2008/2010 ...
ATTCTAATCCAGAAACCGCTAAGGCAGTGGAACAGTCAGAAACCATTCTTCCTGCTATCCAGCATAAAAATGCAGAACTTCGCAATTCATCAGAACCGACAGAAACAGCCCCCGGCTATTCCGGCGACTTGTACTGTCCGGATTGCGATAAGGTTGTGGAAAAAGGCTATACTTACTGGAACGAAGGCAACCTGACCTGGAAGCTGTATGAAGACGGCACGCTAAATATCAGCGGTACAGGGGCGATGAAAGATTACAACGATGATGACAATCCAAGCCCTGTATATCAGAACTCGAATGTGAAAAAAGTAGTGATTGAAAAAGGTGTCACCAGCATTGGAAATTATGCATTTTCTGGATGCTTGGGCTTAAAGAGCATCACGATTCCGGATGGTATCACTAGCATTGGAGATCATGCGTTTGATAGTTGTATCAACTTGAGAAGCATCACACTTCCGGACAGCATCACCAGCATCGGAATGTGGGCATTTTATAATTGCTGGAATGTGTCCAGCATCATCATTCCAGACGGTGTTACTAGCATTGAAGATTTTACGTTTAATAGTTGCATCAGTTTAACCAGCATCACTATTCCGAACAGTGTTACCAACATTAAAAGTTCTGTATTTCATAATTGTGCCGACTTAACCAGCATTACCATTCCAGACAGCGTCACTAGTATTGGAACAGAAGTATTTCAAAAATGCACCAGCTTGCAAACCATTTCTCTGAGCTGCGGTTCTGCATTGAAGAAAAGTGATTTCGGCGACCAAGCGAATTTGGTTTCTTATACCAATCAACATCTCTTAACCAAAACAGAAGCCAAAGCTAAAACCTGCACCGAAGATGGAAACAAGGAATACTGGACTTGCGAACACTGCGGAAAATATTTCTTATCAGATGATACCAACCCAGAAACAGCAAAGGCAGTGGAACAGTCAGAATTTATCATTCCTGCAAGCCATAAGCTGACAAAGGTGGAAGCGAAAGATGCAACCTGCACCGAGGACGGAAACAAGGCATACTGGACTTGTGAACACTGCGGAAAGTATTTCTTGTCAGATGATTCTAATCCGGAAACGGCAACAGCAGTAGAATTATCAGAAACGGTGATTCCTGCTTTAGTTCAAGTTGCCACAGTCACCACGCCAATCAAATGCGTTTACGGTCAGGATATGAACAAGATCGACCTGCGGGATTATGTGAAAAATACCGATGTAGTGGGGGAAGTTACGGTCAAGGTTGCAACCGGTTCTACGTTACCGGATGGCATGAAACTGGATGGTAGCAAGCTCTCCGGCAAACCTGCAAAGGCATACGAGGACGGTAAAGAAGTGACCTTTACATTCACAGCAGAAAATGGCAATACCGCAAACCTGACGTTGCTGTTCTTGGTGGCAAAAGCTGACCCGACTGTTGAATTTTCTGTAAGTAGCGATTCGCACACAGAAGGTGATTTGGTAAGTGAATTGAAGTTGATTCTCAGCGAAAATAGTACCAAGGGTGTTGTGGAACTTGTCAGCGAGATAAAGGCTCTGGTTGCCGGAAAAAATACTTTCACATGGAAATTCACCCCGGAAGATGAAAACAATTATAATATGGTAACAGGAACAGTTGTCGTAAATGCACAGACGACAACGACTACAACCACAAAAGCAACTACTACCACAACTAAGGCAACAACTACGACAAAACCGAACAAAACCACCACAACTAAGGTAACAACTACAACGAAACCGAACAAGACGACTACAACAAAGGCAACAACTACAACGAAACCGAACAAGACGACTACAACCAATGCAACAACTACGACAAAACCAAGCAAGACGACTACAACAAAGGTAACAACTACAAACACAGCCATTCCATCCTATGGTGATATCAATTTGGATGGTAAGGTAGATATTGTAGATGCAATTTTCTTGAACAAATATCTCGCAACGCTGATACAGTTTTCGGATGCTCAAGTAGCAAATGCGGACTGCTGTCAGGATGGTGTTTTGAATGATCAGGATACAACTGCTCTCATGCAATTTATTATTCTGCTGATTGATGACCTGCCTGTACAGCCTACTGAAAAATAATCATACAATTTAAAAATCCTAAATCAATCTAAATCAATCTAAATCAAAAAACCGCTTCCCAGCGTATCTATAAGATACGGGGAGGCGGTTTTTTCTATGCGGAAAAATTTTTGTTGTTTTCCCTCAAAAGTAAATGCGGTTGTCGTGGGAAATATGTTGAGTGCGATTGACAATTTCAACGCCAGAAAAATCAACTTAAAATCCAATTTTATTTAATTTCACAGAAGCACGATTTAAATCAATATTTTCATCATCCAGATAGTCCTGAACATCACTAAGAATTAACAGATTATCCTTTTGGTTCTCTTCGTCTTCCCTTAAATTTTGATTCATAATCACCTGTTCCAAGATATTGCGAACTGTTCTTGCATTTGCAAAATTGGGTTTTGTCTTGTAATACTCTGTAATATCCAGCAACAGCTGCATTGCTGAGGAATCCATTTCATATCCCTTTCGTTTCAGAAAATGCAATGCAATTTCTTCCAGTTCCTCTCTTGTGTAGTCTTGAAAATGCAATGTAAATTGAACTCTGGAAGCCAGTCCGGGATTTACACGAATGAGTTCTTCCATTTCAGACGGATAACCTGCTAAGATGACACAAAACTGTCCACGCTGATCTTCCATTTGCTTCAAAAGAACTGCAATTGCTTCTTCACCATAGGTTGCAGCATTGTCGTCATCGCTTCTGATTAAACTATACGCTTCATCAATGAAAAGGATACCGCCCATGGCATCGTTGATTTTTGCAAGCGTTTTGGAAGCTGTTCCGCCTACATATTTACTAATAAGTCCTTGGGCATCTGTTTCCGTCAGTTTTGCTTCTGGCAGCACGCCTGCCTCATATAGAATACGGGACAAAATGCGGGCAACTTCTGTTTTTCCTGTTCCGGGATTGCCACAGAAACACATATGCAAATTCATGTCAGAATCATTTTTGTTGCGTTTTGCATACGCTTTGATTTTCTTTATCATTCGCTTTACAGAACGCAACCCAACCAGCTGTTCCAGTTCCTCTTCAGCAGTTAGAATTTTCTTTACGATGCCTTCGCCGGATGTCGGAACATAGATGTGATTTTCCCTGATATAAGCATTTACATCTGCAAGTTCAATTGTTTTGTCTTCTGTTCCGGCACAGCGTACATTCTGGCACATCACAACCTGCTCAATGATATTTCGCATTTCACGGGCATTTGCAAAATTCGGCTCTTTTCTAATATGGTCTGTAATAGCAAGGATTCTATCCTTTGCCTCGTCACTGATGATATATCCTCTGTTTTTCAGCATCCATGCAGCGATTTGCCCCAACTCATCTCGGTTGTAATTGGGAAAATCTAACGTAAACTGGATTCTTGATTGAAAGCCTGGATTCGATGCAAGCATTTTCGTCATCTGATTTTGATACCCTGCAAGAATCACACAAAACTCTCCACGATGGTCTTCCATTGCTTTGATGAGTGTAGACACTGCTTCATGACCATAGTCATTACTGGAATCTCCTTGCACAAGAGAATAGGCTTCATCAATAAACAACACACCGCCCATTGCTTCTTCAATCACCGCAGCCGTTTTCAATGCTGTCTGTCCAACATAACCAGCAACAAGACCGCTGCGGTCTGTTTCAACGACTTTGTTTGTTTGGAGAAGTCCGTTTTCATGGAGAATTCCGGCAATGATTCGGGCAACTTCTGTTTTTCCTGTTCCGGGATTTCCAAGAAAACACATATGTAAATTTGGCTGGTCGTGACCTTTATTCGCAAGTGCATAGGCTTTTATTTTTCGGACATTGGATTTCACTGCATCCAATCCAATGAGTGCATTCAGTTTCTTTTCCCATTTTCCGATTTTAAAATTGCCTTTTGTCCCTGACATATAGTGATGTTTGTCAAGGTCAAGCATGTTTTGATAAAGTTCAAAGAGTTGTTCTTCAGACTGGTCTTTTAGAAAATTCTCTGCCTGTACCAATTCCATAACTGCATGGAATGAATCGGAGAAAATTTCCATCAGTCGGTTGTTGCACTGTTCCGCAGATAATTCCTCGTGATCAAATGCATAGACCAATGTACGTTTCTTTATGGGTGCGGACAAAAGAACAAAGATGGCATCCCATGCCACTTTCAGCATGGCGGTCAGTTCCGTGCTGCCATCTTCAAAAATATCGATCACATATTTCTTTTTCAGAATTCTGTCACAGGCGGAAATATGTTTGGAAAGCACTTCTTGCCAATTGATTTCTGTATGATTCTTTTGCATCTTGGGCGGTTCGATTTCCTGATCATAGGCACATCCATAGATGTTGTTTGCCTTTATAAATTGATTTATTTTATCTGATAGCTGAACGATTCGGTCGAGTAACTGGTCAGCGAGATGAATGTAATCTTGATGAGGAACTTCTGTATACTGTACTGTGACAGTTGGAAAAACTGCTTTTTTCCATTGAATTTCGATGCCAAGCTTCAAAAGCACGTTCTTCAGAAGAGCAGAAGTACGGTCTGACAGCATATCTAACGTGTCATTTTTGGAGGAATAGCGTTTGCAAAAAGTTTCATGAAAATACTGCTGTGTTTGTTCCAAGCTGGTCTTTAAGCGATGATAAAAAATTTCTGTTTTTTCTGCTCTTGAAACATAGGTTTTGATTTTTGAAAAACTGGGGAAGCGATGCATGTCTTCTTTCAGCTTTCCAAACGGCAATGACTGCACATCAATCTTTTGAGCAACAATTCTTTCTACAAAACGCCGTATTTCGCTGATGATTACTTCGCTGCGGTCATATGGCTGCGGAAACATCATATATCCGCAGATCGGACACATACAACTTTTCTCGCAATCTTTTACAGTGCCGCAAGCAATACATTGATATTTTTTCATCACCAGTCAACTCCCAATGCAAGCCTTGCTGCTTCCAGCGGTGTGTTATAAAAACCAACTGCAATTTCTTTTTTCAGCTTGTCCGAAAGCAGCAGATAATGATTCCGGCTGCTCTCTGGCAACAATATTTTTTTTGCACCTGCGTTTGCTGCTGAAACAAAAATTTCATCTAACATTGTAATCACAGGCATGGTTTCACCAGACATGACGACTCTTCCGCATATCACCAGTGAGGGTAATACCGGACGGTTTGACAGTGCAGAATACAGTCCAACCACTTCCGCTACAGATACTTCATCGCTGACATTTCGATTCTGTAAGTCGTTATAATATAAACTATAGTCAAAATCCAGAGGGCTGCGTTCTACCAACTTTCCACTATTCTGCATAAAGTAATTAAACGCTGCTGTAATGCTATCCCGAACACTTTTTGAAGCACCTGCAAGTCCTTCCACATTGCGGAAACTAAGCTTTCCTGCACCTGCCATCAGCTTGTTTTCAAAACGATATATGCCAACACGGCCATCAACGGAACGTCCAATTGCATAGACATAGCCTGATTTTTCAAAGCGTTCCGGAATCAAAGAACCGCTTGCGATTTCCGGCAAATCCACATAAAATTCTTCTTCTGTGTCAAGATCAATGTAACCCAGCATCACATCGCTAAATTCCGCAGGATTCATTTTCCGAAGCTGTTCTTTGACTCTGCGGCGGCATTCAATGGCATATTCGAGTAATTCCCGTGCTTCTTCTTTTTCAATCTGTTCATTTGGATAGATAAGCTTTGCAAGTCCCGAAAACGTCCGTCTGACTGCGGTATCATCACGGGTGTTAAAGTTATCATTCAAAGCGAAATACTCACCGAAGGAATTGGTGAAGTCATATTTCCGCATTGCATGGCAGAACTCAGAAAAGCAATCGGAAATTAGTCCATATTTGTTTGTGAAAAGACTTGCTCGCAGCTTTGGCGTTTCCCATCCCGGCAAATAGGCATGGATTCGATCGAAAAATGCAGAATCGTTGTTAAAGCCTTCCGGAAACGGTTCAAATAAATTGGTGGTTCGCAGCATATCTGCAACACTGCGAAACGTATTTCCTTCAAAGGCAATGGAAGCATCCGAACTAATGGAATCGCTGCCTCTTGCAAAGCTGCCGTTTGCCATATAGTTTTTCATGATCTGTATCATATCGCCGGAAGTGTTGGTAATACCGCCAACTTCATCGAATGCAACGCAGTCCCAATTTCCAACAAGTCCCACACGGTGGGAAGCCATATTGTAAAACATATTGGATACCGTTGTATGACCGCTGCTCATCAGAATGGAGTAGGGGGAAAGTTCGCTGTAAGCGTGGGATTTTCCTGTTCCTCTTGGCCCCAGTTCAACAAGATTATAGTTTTTCTGAATAAACGGCACAAACCGGAGCAGGTAGTGCAGTTTTTGTTTTTCATTCAGGGCATCCGGTTCATAACCAGCGGAACGCAGCAGCAGTGTGATCCATTCCTCTTTCGTAAATTGTTTTCTTGCTTCAAATATCTCGTCAAGGTCGAGATTTGCCATTTGGATTGGCTTTAAAGCAGCGATTGAAAAAGGGGAGTCATATCTGGATTTTTTCTTTTTCTGTTTCTGATTCCGTTTCTTTTTATTGCCGTCAAAAATATCTTCTTCGTAATCATCTTCGTCAAAATCTCGTTCCAGTCCCACATATTCGATTTTAATGATACACCAGATCCCACCGACTAACAGCTTTTCATTATGGGTGACCAAATCAGAATTGACCTCGAAATCTTTCAAGTCCAGATTCGTGAAGCTTGCAATATACTTATCTTCTTTTTCATCCAGTCTGACGGTTACTTTGTCAATTACGGTATACTGTCCATTTTCCTTTATTTTTGATTTTACATAGTCACTTTGGTCGGGGCGAACATAATTCTCGCTGAGAATTCTCTTGATTTTTTCCAAACCGACCTTAATCGTTTCTTCGTCATCGGTTGCACAGTACATTCCCAGCAAGTATTCCAGTACATAAGTAGGAACATTTGCCCCCTTTTTCATGAGTGCAGTCAAATCTTTCCGAACGGATTTGCCGGGAAATGCTGCAATTACCTTTCTATCAAATTCATCCATAATGATCCCTCCAAATTGCTTTAAAAATCAAAATCGTTGGAAAATGCAATCTTCACTGAAAATTCCGTACGTTCAATTAAATCGCCTGTTTCCTTGTCCACGATGTTGAAATAATACACCGCATTGCCGTCGAATGCAACATTTTTCAAGGTAAAACGAATATGGAATACCCGTTCCTGTGGTTCTCCGGTTTTATCAGCAACTAATGTTTGTATATTGCTGACTGGATTTGAAAACTTATCACATAAGTAAATCTCATAGGTTGCAGGAACAGTTTTTCCACCGACAGCATCCATCTGCATAAAATCAAGGGTAAAAATATTGTTGCTGATTTTTCTGGTCATGCTGATGAGTTTCACAGGAACTTTCTTGATCTCTACAAATTTCTTTGATGTTTTTGAGATGTTCTTGAATGTGATCACTGGCACACAGCATTCCTGCAACGATACGCCGCCATGGACAAAATGGCTGCCGCCACCTTGCTTTTGAAAGCGAATCGCTTCAAATGGTGTGAATCCAACCAATCCATTCGCATATTTTTCCATCGAAATACGCATGAGGGATTCTGATTGGCAGGCATTGTTTGCGAGGAGATACCGTCTTCCGCTTTCAAGGACATTTCCGGAAACAAGACTTGTGCTGACTTTTTCACTTTCTGTAAGTGGTTCATGAGCATACAAGAAACCATGGTCAGCAGTGATGAGAATTTTCGAACCACTCATAGAATTGACAATCAGACGAACTAAATTCTTGAGTTCTTCCAGTGCATCGGCACAAGCTTCAAAGACTTGATGTTCTGTATTTGCCTTATCTCCAACAGCATCAATGGTATTGTGATAGATATACACCACATCTGCACCGCTGACAAGTTCTCTTCGCTGGGCTTGCTTCATTGTGAGCAGAGTTTCATATGTTACGGCACAGTTTTTCGGATTGGTTCTTTTTAAGATTTTATCTCTGTTTTCTGTGCCATCCGTTGGCATTTCATCACAGAACATCTTCATGGAATCAGTAATCGTTAATGCTTTGTGGGGGAGTAGTGCTGCCATGCCGAATTTGGTGATACTCGGAAAGACAGATTGCATAGCGGATTGTTTTGCTGTGCCGTTTGTTTCCCGCAAAAGTTTTTCAGTCAGTTCTGTCGCTACCTCATACCGCAAAGCGTCAGAGATAATGACAAATACTCTGCTTTCTCTGGCGATAGGCTGAACAACACGCCGATAAAAATCATCCTGTTGGAGAATCCCATTCTGTGAAAATCCATCTGCAACCGATTCTTTAATCAGGGAATTCCAGCTGCCGTTCAATTCTGAAAGATACCAATTCTGGTAGAGATGTTCCGCAGTGACTACAGCACTTTTGAATAAGTCATCCAGCGTTCCCAATGTATTGAAAAGACTTTTCCGGAAGTCCATATGCAGCCGTCTGTAGTACGTATCCATCCAATACAATTCTTTGCAGTAGGAATCCCACAATTCTTTTTCTGTTCCAAAGTGGAAACCTGTAATATGAGCATAGTGAAATTCCTGCATTTTTGCGATATAATACAGACCATCATACAAATAGGCATAGCGATTATACCACTTTGCGGTACGGCGGCTTTCTGTAACATTCAGAATCTCTTCTGTTTTAATCACATTTTCTGCAATTTCCTGTAGGAATCTTTCAATGATGACGGCATCAATACAAGGCAGACTATCCGACTGCATCAGAATTGCTGTATCCACTTTTTCCAGACGCTCTGTAAGCCGCATCCGCTCTGTAATATCGTTTGCAATCTCGAACAGTTTTTCCTGTTCCGCAGAAGCATTCCACTCATCAATGAAAGCATAGCATGCCGGCTGGTGCTCCGGAGAGAGAAATTTCTCTAAGCCGGACAGTACCGTTTCATCGCCAATCGCAGAAAACGCCGTGAGCAGGATCTGCGTTGCAAGGTCGTACAAATCATATTTTTCATCGGCATAGCCCGTATAACGTGCTGTCATCTCTCGCAATGCCTGCATACTGCCAAACTTTTCGATTTGTTCTAGACAGGTGTTATCCTCATGATACAGCGAATCGCAGAGAATTGCACGCAAAACGCCATGTACGGTATTCTGCTTGGTATTGCAGAGCACCGCCATAATGTCAATATGTAGCTGTCCAGCATTCTGGTACTGCGTTCCGAAATCTTTGAGCTTTGCAGCACGTTCCTTGCTCTCAAAAAATTTGATATAATGTTTCATTGCTCGCCGCAGTGGTGTTGTCTGTGGAATATGCAGTTCTTCCATCTGCATGGAAACCAAATCGGCACGAAATTCCTCGCTGTAAAGCTGAATATCTCGCAGCCAGTTGTCTTCCCGATGGGAATAGGTTAGGGGGTCGTATACCAGATAATTGCTCTGGGTATCTGTTTCAGACAAGAGCATTTTTGCTGCAAAGAAATTATCTCCGGTCAGTTTCAGAAGTTTCACATCGGGAAGCTCCAGTTCATCCAGCATTGTTTCAAACTCTCGGTCGGAGTCGAACCAGAAAATAATTCTACGCTGGTAACAACCGGGCAATTCCGCAGCAAACCGCTCCTGCAAAGTACGGTTAATGGTATCGATCGTCATTTTATCTTCTCCAAAATCTCTGCAAATTTCGCATAGTTCACCTTTACGCCGTCGTCAAGGTCAATGTCCATCATGCGGTCGGCGAGGTGGTGCACCTTTTCTTCATAGGCGTTGATTTCGTCCAGCTGTGCAGTCAGTTTCTCTTGACGCTTTTTCAGCTTCACACGCTCGGACTGTGCTGCGTGTTCCATCTGGTCGCCCAGCATGGAAAGTTGTGTTCGGTAGCGTTCCTGCAACTCGTGAACGTAATCGGTGCGGACGGTAGCGACGGTGGTCTTCTCCCAGCGATGCATATAAACCAGAGCCTTGAAGGCGTTCTTCTTGCCGGAGCTGAACAGCCAGTAAATCGGGCGTTTCTGATAAATCTTGCAATGAAGCCGTTGAGCAGGTAGTTCCGGATGGCTTCCCGTGGGGTTGCACCCTTTGTGCCGAGGGCATCAGCGATGAACTTGAGGTTCTCCTCCAGCGTGTCTTCGCCGTAGACGATTTTCACAAACTCCACGATTTTTCCGGTGAGGTCGCTCTCTAAGTAGTCATCATCGCAAATCGGAAGCACATTGTCTTTCACGGGGAGGATGGTCTTGTACTTGCTTGCATCCCATTCACCGCCGGCATAGCACAGCCCTTTTTCATCCAGCGAATACCGCCCGAACAGACAGCCCACGGCATAGGAGAGCAGCGACTTGATTTCCCGCTGCAAATCCGCCCGGCGGACGGTCACGTCCTTGTCCTCGACTTCCGGTGTCAGCTCGTCCTGTAAGCCATAGATGTTGATGAAGATGCGGTTCAGTTCCTCTTCGTTGGATTTTAGTTTTTGAAAACGGGCTTCGCATTCTTGTGCCCATTGGGTGTATTTGTCTGAGATTAGTTTACTCATTATTTCCTCCTATGCTACTTTTCTTAGAATTGCAGATTTGTCAAGTAATGTTTCTTCAATAGGAATTCCATTTTCATCAGGAAGACACAATGTAAGATTAACTAGTTGTTTATTTTCAACTTTAAACATAATAAAACAATATAATTTATTATTTGAAAAGTTATTTTTATTATATGCATATCGTTCTTTAAGGTATTTAGAATCACGATTTACAGTATAATTAAGTATATGTAGTTCAATATGTTCATTGACTAATGCTGGTCTAGTGTGACCACGACCATATTTCAACCGCTTAACTTGTAAATTTTCAGCAACAATACTTTCACTTGGAAATGCACTTGATATAGCCCAAGAGATGCTATGATTCTCTTTGTGGGGGGCATATTCTTCAGAAAATATATCTAAGAATTGTGCACAATTTATTAATCTACAATATTTTTGTACTGGTCAATAATAATTCTCACAATCTCGTTAATTTGATTTTCAGTTATATGCCCTTCAAGTTGTTGAATCATTTTCACTCTCCAATCCTAGTTCCATCAAATTTATATAATGCACTTCTAGTTTTACAACATTTGTCACAATACATAGATACTTCGACATTATTATTAACTATTCTCCAATCTTTTGCAGGTCTATATTTAGACGTAAATACTGCAAATCTTTGACTAGGATTAGTTCTTCCGTAGACATAAAACATTTTTTTTGCTCCACAATAGGGGCAAACAAATTCATTTTCAAAAAACATATTTTTCTCCTTTCACACTAACGGATGTCTTTCAAAATCCCAGCTTGTTTCAAACGAATCCCAATCAGCTTTGCTCAGGGCAATGTTTTCTTGAACAAATTGATTTACTTCAGGTTTTATCTTCTCTTCAACAATTATTGGTATTTTCTTGACGACATTAACACCTGTACTAATTGTTGGATTAATCAATTTTACATAATAGTTAAAGATATTTGTATTCAAATATCCGAGAACATAAGATAAATCTTTTTCTGTGAAAATCGTAGGGGATTTATGACTATGAATATTATGCGTATGAAAACGTGCTGAGAAATTACCTGAAGTAATTTCACCCCAAGTAATACCTGTTTTAAAATAATCTTCCTCACCACTAAAAGCATGACTCGAAATTTTTGACATATTTTCTTTTCCCTTGAAATCATACCAAATTACTAATTCATTATTTCCATACCATCTTCTTTTGTATCCACCCTTAGATAGCGTAGCATACTTTTTCTTTGACATATTGAATTCATCATATGAATTTGATTCAAATGATATTTCAACATTTGGAATTTCATACCATTCCTTTATAAAATCATCATCTTTTCCTGTCGTAACTCCTGAATTCATTTTGTAAATGTCAAGTTTTCTTTCAGAAAATGTCCTCACAAAATTCTCACTCACCCAATAAGCGACCGGAGAACCAGGGATTTTGGAGAAGTTTTCCTGCTTGGCAGTGTAACGATGATTTCCGCTGCGATATGCAGCTTCTTTTTCCCATTCGCCGATAATATCCACCAGCCGAACATACGTTCCCTTGAAATCCGCAACCCGTCTGCCACAGCTAACAAATGCGGTTGTCTGTACCACCTCGCCGCCGATTTCATCAAATGCCCTTGCACCCAAATGTGCCATATCGACAATCGAATGCATTTTCAGCTTTTCCCGCAGTTTTTCATAGCTGGAAAGGAACATCCAAGCGTGCTGGGTAATCATGGCATACAGACCATTCCGTTTTATCAGCTGACCGCACTTTTCCATAAAGCATGCAAACAAATCGCTCTTGCTATCCGGAAAGTTCTTCTTTACATAGGTCGACAGCGTTGCATTCATGCCAGAGCCGCCCATATACGGCGGATTGGTGCAGACCACATCATATTTCTGCGTCAGAATCCGAGCCACTCGCATCATCATTTCCAGCTGCTCTGCCTGCATCCCGAACGTCGGCAGGAACGCAGAAACCGCTTCGTCCAGCCCTGCCGGTTTCGTCACCGTCATCAGCGAGCCGCAGGTGTCAGCGA
>ERZ779820.1856-NODE-1856-length-12560-cov-3.232227_pt1 | contig 12560 bp, 13 predicted proteins | sample MGYA00511563_ERZ779820 | MGnify/ENA primary metagenome ERZ779820 (study PRJEB29588, sample SAMEA1964852) | human gut metagenome | biome: human gut; feature: human-associated habitat; material: faeces | place: Denmark | collected 2008/2010 ...
AGTTTTTAACTTATTATCTTCAAAGACCGCATAATGGTTTCAAATCCTAATTCCCGCAGGGTTAAAGCAGCGTGTACGCAGCAGTAGTCAAACTCAATACCCTGGCCGATACGGTTAGGACCGCCGCCTAAAACCATGACTTTTCTGCGGTCGGAAACAGGAGCCTTGTCCTCGCCGTTGTAGGTGGAGTAGTAATAAGCAGCTGGATCCTTTACGCCGCTTACCGGAACTGCATCCCAGCATTCCTTCATGCCAAGGTCTTCTCTGCGCTTAAACAGTTCCCACTCGTCAATGTCTAACAGTTTTGCAAGATACTTATCAGAGAAACCATCTTTCTTTGCCTGGATTAACAGATTGTCAGGAAGTTCTTTGCCCTTATAGGAAATGATTTCCTCTTCTAAGTCTACTAATTCTTTCATCTGCTCCAAAAACCACATCTTAATGTGGGTCATTTCATGAAGCTTTTCTAACGGAGCGCCCTTGCGGATGGCTTCATACATAATAAACTGGCGTTCACTGGAAGGCTCAGCCAGCTTGACATATAACTGGTCTAAAGTCAGTTCGTGGAAATTCTTTGCAAAGCCCAGGCCGTAGCGTCCGGTCTCCAGGGAACGGATAGCTTTCTGAAGGGCTTCTTTATAGTTTTTACCAATGGACATAACTTCGCCCACTGCCTTCATCTGAGTGCCCAGCTTGTCCTGGGAACCTTTGAATTTTTCGAATGCCCAGCGAGCAAATTTGATAACCACATAGTCGCCGGATGGCTTGTAATTGTCCAGGGTGCCTTCTTTCCAGTAAGGAATCTCGTCTAAAGTCAGACCGCAGGCTAACAGGGCAGATACATAGGCAATCGGGAAACCGGTAGCCTTAGAGGCCAGGGCAGAAGAACGGGAAGTTCTTGGGTTAATTTCAATAATGATGATACGATCGGTCTTGGGGTCATGGGCAAACTGTACATTGGTTCCGCCGATTACTCCAATGGACTCTACAATCGCGTGAGCCTGCTGTTCCAGACGATTCTGCAGCTCTTTGGAGATGGTCAGCATCGGGGCGCTGCAGAAGGAGTCGCCGGTATGTACACCCAGGGGATCGATATTTTCAATGAAGCAGACGGTGATCATATTGCCTTCGCAGTCGCGGACAATTTCCAGCTCCAGCTCTTCCCAGCCCAGAATAGACTCCTCTACCAGTACCTGGCCTACCAGGCTGGCCTGAAGACCTCTGGCACATACGGTTTTCAGCTCCTCTTTGTTGTAAACCAGGCCGCCGCCTGCACCGCCCATGGTATAGGCAGGACGAAGTACAACCGGGTATCCCAGCTTGTCTGCAATGTCCAGGGCCTCTTCAACGGTGTAAGCCACCTCACTGCGGGCCATTTCAATGCCCAGTTCATTCATGGCTTTTTTAAATTCTACACGGTCTTCTCCCCGCTCAATGGCGTCTACCTGAACGCCGATTACCTTTACGTTGTATTTGTCCAGAATGCCTGCCTTGTTTAATTCTGAACACAGATTCAGGCCAGATTGGCCGCCAAGATTGGGAAGCAGCGCATCAGGACGCTCTTTTGCAATAATCTGTTCCAGACGCTCTACGTTCAGGGGCTCAATATAAGTAACATCTGCTGTCTCCGGATCGGTCATGATGGTAGCCGGGTTGGAATTAACCAGCACAATTTCATAACCGAGATTTCTCAGAGCCTTGCAGGCCTGAGTTCCGGAATAGTCAAACTCACAGGCCTGACCAATGATAATAGGGCCGGACCCAATAATAAGTACCTTATGAATATCCGTTCTCTGTGGCATAAGTGGTATCCTCCTTTTTTTCTGATATAATATTATATAGGAAAACAAAAAAAGCGCAACAAGAACAATTTTCAGAAAAACTAAAAAAAATTTTGCAATAAAAAGACTGGAGTTTTATGCTACAATTGTACTAAATAAACTAAAAAACAGGAAAATTAAAAAAATATAGAAATTTTAGAAGAATTCTATTAAAAAAAGGAAGAAAAAGGAGTAAATATGGACTATCAGATTCTGCGGTCGGAAAGAAAAACGGTTGTAATTCAGGTGGAAACAGATGGAACTGTGACTGTCCGGGCGCCAAAGCGATGCAGTTTCAGAAAAATTGATAACTTTGTACGAGAAAAAGAACACTGGATTCGGACAAAGCAGGAAGAGATTGCTGTTAATCGGAAAAAATTTTCTGGAAAAAAACTGACCGAGAAGGAGCGCGAAAGCCTTCGGCAGAAAGCCGGAATTTTGTTAGGGGAACGGACAGCCCTGTATGCAGAGCGGATGCAGGTTTCCTACAAAAGAATTACCATACGTGATCAGAAAACAAGGTGGGGCAGCTGCAGCACTGCAGGAAATCTGAATTTTAACTGGAGGCTGGTGCTGGCCCCCAGGGAGGTTCTGGATTATGTGGTAATTCACGAGCTGGCTCACCGGAGAGAAATGAATCATTCTGCTGCATTCTGGAGAATTGTGGAGGCGGAGATGCCGGATTACAGAAAATATCGGGACTGGCTTAAGAAAAACGGCAGTTTTCTAATGGAAATGTAGGGAGAAAACCGGAAAAATGACAGTTGCCTCCTCTTTTTTTCTGTGATAAACTTTTTGAAGTTTTTTTCGCGTTATAGAAATGCTTCGCAGTAGAAGGAAGAAAATGATTTCATGGAGGAAAGAGACTGTTATGACAAATGATATGACAAAGGGAAGTCCAGTGCGGCTGATATTGTCGTTTATGATTCCTACCTATCTGGGCAATATTTTTCAGCAGTTTTACAATCTGGTTGATTCGATAGTGGCTGGCCGCTATATCGGCGTCAATGCCCCCGCCTCTCTGATTTTTCTGGTCATCGGCTGGCTTAACGGCATTACCAGCGGCTTTGCTATTATGGTGGCTCAGAGCTTTGGGGCAAAGGATTACCGGAAGATGCGCCATTATATCGCCATGTCTATTTTACTGTGCTTTGGCTTTGTGGTGGTGATGACAGGGGGACTGCTGGTGCTGAATGTTCCCATTCTGAGACTGATCAATACACCGGCAGATATTATTGGAGATACGGCGGCTTATATGCGGATCATTTATGCAGGTCTGTTTGTGACAGGAGCTTACAATGCTTTTGCTGCAGTTCTGAGGGCGTTGGGTGACAGCCGTTCTCCTCTGTATTTTCTGATTGTTTCTGCATTCATTAATGTGGTGCTGGATATTTTCTTTATTGTCCGCCTGCACATGGGCGTGGACGGCTGTGCATGGGCAACCGTGATTTCGCAGGGAATTTCTGCTCTCCTCTGTCTGATTTACATGATTCGGAGATTTGAGCTTTTAAAATTATCAAAAGAGGATTTTCGGAAGGATTTTCCGGTTATGGGAAGACTTCTGGCTATCGGAATTCCTATGGGCTTGCAGTTTTCCATTACGGCAATCGGAACCATCATTGTTCAGGGGGCTGTCAATATTTTCGGTGCTGTGTACATCGCAGGCTTTTCTGCAGCCGGAAAAATTCAGAATCTGGTTGCTTCTGTGTTTGTATCCTTTGGGGCCACCATTGCTACCTATGTGGGGCAGAATAGGGGAGCTGGAAACATGGAGCGAATTCGCCAGGGAGTTCGCAGCACACAGATTATGATTCTGATATGGAGCGTGGTCATGTTTGCTTTTATTCAGATAGCAGGCGGACCCATGATACATATTTTTGTGGATCCGGCTCAGACCGAGGTGGTTCAGGCCGCAAAGGATTATTTCACAGCTGTGGCATGGTGTTATCCTTTCCTGGGAAGCATTTTCCTGTACCGGAATGCCCTGCAGGGACTGGGATATGGCCTTGTGCCTATGATGGGCGGGGTATTTGAACTGGTGGCCAGAGCTTTGGTAGTTATGATAACGGTTCGTCTGGAACTGGGCTATATGGCTACCTGTGCCTCAGATCCGGCTGCCTGGATGGCAGCGCTGATTCCGCTGGTGCCCTATTACATTCATGTGATGAAGAAAATAAAAACTTGACAAGGTGTTTCTGTCGTTATATGATGGGGACGTTGCAGGACATGCAGAAAAATATAATAAGAAAAGCAGAGTAGGTCTGTGTGCGTTAAGTGCCAGCCGGACAGGGAGTTGCCGGCAGGACGAAAAGGAGAAGTTTCTTCTTGCGGTACACAAGCCGCATCCCGCTGCGAAGAGGGCGGAGAAGCGTGCAGAAAAAAGCTTCTCATATGTCTCCTTTGTAGTTTGAGAGGTCTGCAAAGGAGGTAATTTTTATGAAGAAATTAGCAACTTTGTTCACCGATTCCTGGAATGAATTTCACCAGGTCAGAACCATCACCACCGCAGCCATGTTCGGGGCGATTTCTGTGGTACTGGGGTATTTTACCATTGCAATCGGGGACTACATTAAAATTGGGTTTTCCACCATATGCAATCAGTTTGTGTATTACCTGTTTGGACCCGTTGTCGGAGGATTTTTTGGCGGGGCATTGGATGTGCTGAAGTTTTTAATTAAGCCGACAGGAGCATTTTTTCCGGGATTTACCATTGGAGCTATGATTGGCGGTGTACTTTATGGCTGCTTTTTTTATAAAAAGCCCATTACTCTGCCCAGAGTTCTGGCAGCAGAATTTACAGTAAGCCTGGTGTGCAATGTTCTTTTGGGAACCCTGTGGCTCAGTATGCTTTACGGAAAAGGATTTCTGGCACTTTTGCCAATGCGGATATTTAAAAACTTGGTCATGTGGCCTGTGAATTCCATGCTGTTTTATACCATCGGAAAAACGCTGGAGGCGGCCGGCGTATTCCGGACTCTGAAAATGTCCGGAGGAAGAAAAATCAGGAGAGGGACTCCTTAAAAGAGTCTCCCTCCTGATTTTTCATAATTTTTCATATTATAGAGTTTTATTCGAGGCGTTCCTGTCAGAGTCTGTGAAGATGCGTCAAGTCTCCAGGATGGGGGACAGGGCTTTTCCGTACTTGTCAGAGAATGCGCCCTGGGATTCAATACTGCGGCGAATGTTTAACATCCGCTGATCTGTGGCGATGGTTTCCGCACACTGGCGGAGCTCCTCACTGATCTGATCGGACACATCACCAATATCTTTTTTGTACTTCAGCTGGTGATCCAGGCTGGCCCAGAAATCCATGGCAATGGTGCGGATCTGAACCTCCACCCGCAGATTCTTTTTTTCTTCTGAAAAGAAAACAGGAATCTCAATAATCAGGTGATAGCTGCGATAGCCATTGGGCTTGGGATGCTTGATGTAATCCTTGATGGTAATAACCGTAATATCATCCTGGCTGACCAGCATATTGGCAACGGCATAAATATCATCAACAAAGGAGCAGACTACGCGGATTCCCGCAATGTCGTCCAGATTCTGCATCATGGATTCCAGCGACACAGGGAGATTGCGGCGCTGAAGCTTTTCTACAATACTTAAAGGCTTTTTCACCCTGGATTTGATTACTTCAATGGGGTTGCGCTGGTTGCGGACGGAAAGCTCGTCGTTGAGAACCTCCAGCTTGGTTTTTACCTCCCGGATAGCGCAGGTGTACATCATCATAGCCATTTGAAATTCTCTGGCCTGACTGATCAGGGCGTCGGGAACAGGAACAAGGTTGGGGACATTGACAGCAGATTGAACCAGCTCGCTGTTGGGATTCATATTGAAATTCATCAGTAATACCTCACAAAATTTTTGCACAGAAATAAAATTCTTTGGCTTTTCTATCTTCATTATAGCAGATATCTGTGTTCAGACAAGGAACAAATCATTAAATTTTAGAGAATTTTTAACGCCTTTTTACGCTACATGAAAAGAGCAGATTTGCTGTGGATTTTTCTGGTTTTCCCGTAAAACGGGAAATCTGAGCGGGCAGGGCAGTTTTAGGCTTTCCCTTTTTGTGAATCTGTGGTATTCTATCCTTTAGGGCTGTCCGGGGCAAACTGCGGACGGCAGAACCTAGGAGGTATTTACATGAGCGAAAATTGTACCCATAACTGCAGCTCCTGCGGGGAGAACTGCAGCAGCCGCACTGCAGAGCAGACCAGCTTTTTAGAGCCGTTAAATCCGGCCAGCAGTGTCAAAAAAGTAATTGGAGTTGTCAGCGGAAAAGGCGGAGTAGGAAAATCTCTGGTAACTGCGCTGATGGCAGTAAAAATGAACAGCATGGGAAAGCATACAGCGATTCTGGATGCTGATATTACAGGACCGTCTATTCCGAAGGCGTTTGGCCTGGGTGTTGACGGAGTTTCCGTAAATCCGGATGGTCTGATGGTTCCGGCAACCACAGCGACAGGCATTGAGATCATGTCAGCCAACCTGCTTCTGGATCACGATACAGATCCGGTTATCTGGAGAGGTCCGGTTATTGCAGGCGCAGTAAAGCAGTTCTGGCAGGAGGCACTCTGGGAGAATGTGGATTATATGTTTGTAGATATGCCGCCGGGAACCGGTGACGTTCCCTTAACGGTATTCCAGTCTCTTCCGGTTGACGGCATTCTGATTGTAACCTCTCCGCAGGAGCTGGTTTCCATGATCGTTGCAAAGGCTGTGAACATGGCAAAGAAAATGAACATTCCGATTCTGGGACTGGTAGAAAATATGAGCTATCTGGAGTGCCCGGACTGCGGAAAGAAGATTTCTGTATTCGGAGAGAGCCATATTGATGAGATTGCGAAGGAGCATGAGCTTCCGGTTCTGGCCAAGCTTCCCATTGACCCTGTGATTGCAAAGCATGTGGACGAGGGTCTGGTAGAGTACCTGGAGGAAAGCTGGATGGACGAGGCAGCAAAGAAGGTTCTGGAGCTGTAAGTCCACTCAGGAACCATAGGCTTCCCATGGAAGGTGCAAAACTGCATAAATCAGTAAAAGTAAAAGGACAGGGCTTCCGTAATGCGGAACCCTGTTTTTTTGTACAGGGCCAGGGCGGCATGGTTGTCAGCGGAAACCTGAAGGATTACCCGGGAAATATTTTTTTGTGCAGCCATATCCAGGAAAAGCCGGATCATGGCAGTGCCCAGGCCCTGGCCGCGAAAGGCCGGAAGTATCTCTACCTGGTGAAGACAGACGCAGTCGTTCCCGGTCCAGGTAGTAAGAAAGGTTCCCACAGGACAGTCAGAGGAAGGGCTTTCAGAAATACCGGTATGAAAACTCCAGCATAAGGTTTCGCTGTCATCAGGGGAGGGCGAACTGTTAAGAAAGGTATCAGACTGGTTGGCTTTTTCCTGAGAATACGGAAGCTGCATCTGATTTTGCGTGCTGTCTGTTGTCTGAGAAGTCCATTCCATCTGGTATTCTGTGGTATCCAGCTGAGCGCCCAGAGCCTCCAGTGTATTCAGGGTATCCGGACAGGCTCCGGATACGGGAAAGAGAATATCATACTCCTCAAAATCCTCAAGAGCGCGGCTGAGCAAAGCATCAAAGCATCCTTTCCGGCGAAAGGCGGGCAGGGTAAAGGCTGTGCATTCCACAACTGTCTCACCGCAGGGGACCATAGCCAGAGCTGCGCAGAGGGTGCCTTCGCTGGAATACAGAAGGTAGTGGCAGGCATTTTCCTGAGGCTCTGCCGGATAGGAAAGGCGGATAGAGTCATGGAGGCAGCAGTTCAGGACCAGATTTTTTGTTTCTTTTGTCTGGATGTCTGTAAGCGGAAGCTTTTTTTGCAAAGTGGAAAAATCAGGGGAAAATCGGGAAACATATGTCATAGGGAAATGGCTCCTTTCTGGTCAGTCAAAGTGATTCCAGTATACAGAAAAAACATAAAGAATACAAGAAATAGGATTGTTATTTTCACATTGCAGTGCTAAAATACGTGACTGTATCTTTGTTATACAGGAACTTATTCAGGACGGGGCATCTTCTTGTCCGGCAAAGCGGTTCTGAATAGTTACGTTATACAAAAGAAGAGTTCTGAATAAGGAGGAGCAACGTCAATGAAATACGTAAAAGAATGCCTGATTATTTTTGGAATAACTCTGGCGGGAGAAGTGCTGAATGGTATTTTGCCGCTTCCTGTTCCGGCAGGCGTGTACGGTCTTTTTCTGCTTCTGTTTCTGCTCTGCAGAGGTATTTTGAAGCTGGAGGATGTGGAGGCTACGGGAAATTTTCTTCTGGATACCATGCCAATTATGTTTATTCCCGCCTGTGTGGGACTGATGGAAAGCTATGCAGATATGAAGGAAAATCTGATTCCTCTGTTTGTAATCAGTCTGGCATCTACGGTGATCGTTATGGCAGTGACCGGAATGGTGGCAGAGCGGATTCTGTCAGGCAAAAAAACGGAGGAAGAAAAAGGAGGAGAAAAGAAATGACATTTTTGCAGCAGTCTTTATATCTTGGATTCGTAATCAGCATACTGGCTTATCTCTGCGGCGTGTGGCTGAAGAAAAAGCTGGGGTGGGCAATTTTAAATCCGCTTCTTGTTTCTGTGGTCCTTGTGATTGGATTTCTGACCGTTTTTGGAATTGATTATAAAACCTACAACAGCAGCGCCAGTGTCATCAGCTATCTCCTGACTCCGGCCACGGTCTGTCTGGCAATTCCTCTGTATAAGCAGCTGGAGCTTCTGAAAAAGCATTTTGCGGCAATTCTGACAGCAATTATTTCTGGTGTATTTACCAGTGCAGCCAGTATTTTTGCGATGAGTCTTGTATTTCGTCTGGATCATGGAACCTATGCAAGTCTGCTTCCAAAATCGATTACTACGGCAATCGGAATGGGAATCAGTGAGGAAGTAGGAGGAATGGTAACGGTTACCGTTGTGTGTATTATTGCTACCGGAATTTTTGGAAATATTATCGGAGAAACGGTTTTTCGTATTTTGGGCATTCAGGATCCTATGGCAAAGGGACTGGCCCTGGGAACCTCAGCCCATGCCATTGGAACAGCAAAGGCGCTGGAGCTGGGAGAAGTGGAAGGCGCCATGAGTAGCCTTTCCATCGCAGTAGCTGGAATTTTGACAGTGATTGCTGTTCCTCTGGCAGTGGGGCTGATTTAGTTCCTGTTTACTGGCTTGTAAGTAAATAGGAACCTGATTTGACGAAGCCTTTGAAATTCCGGTGTGAACAGCTTGAAAGCCGTTCGCGGATATGATAAAATGACAGGTAAGATGCATATCTGCGGTCTGAAGAAAGGCTCTGCAGTGTCTGCTTTGGCGGCAGTGTCAGAATTGCCCCTTGGAGGGTTTCTTACAATATATAATTCAGGGACAGGGCGCAGTAAGCGAATATATGTGAACACATGAGGAGGATATGATGATTCAGCAGTTGATTGAGAAAATTCAGAAAACCAAGGCACCGATTTGCGTAGGACTGGATCCGATGTTAAATTATATTCCGGAGCATATTCTGAAAAAGTCTTTCGGAGACTTCGGTGAGACTCTGGAGGGAGCGGCAGATGCGATCTGGAATTTCAATAAGGAGATTGTGGATCACACTTTTGATCTGATTCCTTCTGTAAAGCCGCAGATTGCCATGTATGAGCAGTTCGGTATTGAAGGATTGAAGGTATATGAGAAAACCGTTCGCTATTGCCAGGATAAGGGACTTCTTGTTATCGGTGATGCAAAGAGAGGCGATATCGGTTCTACCTCTGCAGCCTATGCAACAGCTCACCTGGGCAAGGTAAAGGTTGGAAACAGCGTGTGCACGGCCTTTAATACAGAATTCCTGACGGTAAATCCCTATCTGGGAACCGATGGCGTAAAGCCCTTTGTGGATGTGTGTAAGGCAGAGGATAAGGGTCTGTTTGTACTGGTAAAGACTTCCAATCCTTCCAGCGGAGAGTTCCAGGATAAGCTGGTTGACGGCCGCCCGGTTTATGAGCTGGTAGCTGATAAGGTGGTAGAGTGGGGAGCTGACTGCATGGATGGTGCATACAGCAATGTAGGCGCTGTAGTGGGAGCAACTTATCCGGAGATGAGCGCTATTTTAAGAAAGCTGATGCCGAATACCTATTTCCTGGTTCCGGGATACGGCGCTCAGGGCGGTACTGCAAAGGATCTGAAGCCCTGCTTCAATGAGGATGGACTGGGTGCAATTGTAAACTCTTCCCGCGGCATTATTGCAGCATACAAGCAGGAGAAGTACGCCCGCTTTGGAGCTGAGCACTTTGCAGAGGCTTCCAGACAGGCTGTGCTGGATATGGTTGCAGATATTAACAGCGTTCTGTAAGGGAGAGAGGCAGATTCATGGGAAAAGTAAAAATGACAGCGAAGGTAGTCAGTCAGCAGGCTCTGACAGACGATATCTTCAGTATGTGGATTCAGGCAGATGAGATTGCCGGAGCAGCTGTTCCGGGACAGTTTATTTCTGTCTATACAAAGGATACGGGAAAGCTGCTTCCCCGTCCTATCAGCCTTTGTCAGGTTGATAAAGAAAAGGGCCAGCTCCGGATCGTATACCGGGTAGTTGGTGCAGGAACCAGCCAGTTTTCCGGATATCAGGCTGGGGATGATATTGAAATTATGGGCCCTCTGGGCAATGGCTTCCCGCTGGAGCGGGCTGCCGGCAAGAAAGTATTTCTCATTGGCGGAGGTATCGGAATTCCTCCCATGCTGGAGCTGGCAAGGCAGCTGGACTGCGAGAAGCAGGCAGTTTTAGGCTATCGCGATGTTCTGTTTTTAAATGACGAATTTGAAAAATTCAGCGATGTCTATGTGGTAACAGAGGACGGCAGCGCCGGAACAAAGGGAAATGTGCTGGATGCTATTCGGGAAAATGGCCTGAAGGCAGATGTAATTTTTGCCTGCGGTCCGGCTCCGATGCTGCGTGCGATTAAGGCGTACGGTCTGGAAAAGGGAATTCCATGCTGGATTTCGATGGAAGAGAAGATGGCGTGCGGCGTTGGCGCATGTCTTGCGTGTGTCTGCCAGTCGACTGAGGTGGATGGTCATTCACATGTGCACAACAAGCGGATCTGCAAGGACGGACCGGTCTTTTTAAGTACGGAAATTGAGCTGTAAGTGACGCGAGGAGGAGAAAAAGCGATGAAGACAAGTGTGAACCTGGCGGGTGTGGAACTGAAGAATCCGGTTATGACGGCATCTGGTACGTTTGGCTCCGGCGCGGAGTACAGTGAGTTTGTGGATTTGAAGGAGCTTGGCGCGGTTGTGACGAAGGGTGTTGCGAATGTGCCGTGGCCGGGGAATCCGACGCCGCGTATTGCGGAGGTTTACGGCGGAATGCTGAATGCGATCGGACTGCAGAATCCTGGTATTGATGTGTTCTGTGAGAGGGATATTCCGTTTTTGAAACAGTTTGACACGAAGATTGTGGTGAATGTGTGTGGACGGACGACGGAGGATTACTGTGAGGTTGTGGAGCGATTGACTTCGGAGCCGGTGGATCTGCTGGAGATTAATATTTCGTGCCCGAATGTGAAGGAGGGCGGTATTGCGTTTGGACAGGATCCGAAGGCGGTGGAGGCGATCACCAGAGAAGTTAAAAAATATGCGAAGCAGCCGATTATTATGAAATTGAGCCCGAATGTGACGGATATTACGGAGATGGCGCGGGCTGCGGAAGCCGGCGGGGCGGATGTGCTGTCGCTGATCAATACGCTTACTGGGATGAAGATTGATATTGAACGGCAGAAGTTTGCGATTGCGAATAAGACTGGCGGTATGTCGGGGCCGGCGGTGAAGCCGATTGCGGTGCGGATGGTGTATCAGGTGGCGCAGGCAGTGAAAGAGACAGCCGTGTGGTATCAGGCATGGCTTGAGGGAAAAGATATGGAAGCATTTACGGATGAACAGATCCGAAAATATTTTACTTTACAGGAAAGAAAATAGAAAAGGATAAATGTGAAAAAGGAAGAAAAATATGAATAATAATCGAAAGATTCTGTGTGGGGCGGCAGCTTTGCTGGTGTCAGCAGGATTCTTTGGAGCATCTTTTCTGATACCGGAACTGTCGGAGCACATAAACCGACTGGGCAATGGAAATCTGCTTGTTTATGCTGCCATGTTATTGATATTTTGCCTGGTATTTCTGGGGGGCATGCTTCTGACAGAACGGTGTGAGACAGGCACATGGCTAAGCAGAAAAAATAAAAAAGTCAATGAACTGGTATTTGCAGTATTGATTTTATCGCAGATGATCTTTTACGCCATCGGAGTATTCATGGAAACCGATCAGGTAGGAAGCGTATCGGAAAAATATGGCTGTCTTCGCGTTTATGAAAATGTTTTATTGACAAATTGAAATTGGCTTCATATAATTACCAAAGATAATTACCCAAGGTAACTATAAAAACAAAATATAGGATATAAAAAGATATCAGAGAGGAAAAGAATGACTGGATGGTATGGCTTATATATGCAGTTTTGACGATTCTGATATTTTATTGCATGGATACGCCGAATATTTTCGGGCGCTCGGAGGTGGGGGATCATTTTCACGCTCACGCGTATTATAACTCTGTATACAATGTATATCAGGGCTTGCCTTATACAGATACAATGACGAGTATCTATGGGCATTATGGGCTGTTATTTAAGATACCGATGAAACTGGTGGGCGGAGATTTCCGGATGTTCGTGCTGATGATCGCGGCACTTGGAACACTGGC
>ERZ779820.1859-NODE-1859-length-12546-cov-5.022816_pt1 | contig 12546 bp, 10 predicted proteins | sample MGYA00511563_ERZ779820 | MGnify/ENA primary metagenome ERZ779820 (study PRJEB29588, sample SAMEA1964852) | human gut metagenome | biome: human gut; feature: human-associated habitat; material: faeces | place: Denmark | collected 2008/2010 ...
CCCCCCAGCCACGGCAAGAACGACAGCGCCGATGCAAAGGCCAATGATTTTCTTTTTTGTCATTATTTAATTTCCCCTTTTCTTTTTGAAATACAAAAATAAGATACCCATAAGAACATACTTATGAGTATCTTATCAGTTTGCACATATAAAGTCAACGGAGCCAACCCGATCCAGCCTGCTGTTTCTGCCTCACCGAGTGCTTCTGCTACCATAAGCCGGCTGCTGCGGCTTGTAGAAAAGCTACGGAATCTGTGCTTTTTATTCTACATGAAATTGAGGGAAGATTGTGTTAAAGTTGCGTAAAATACGTTCTCAGGTTTATGCACTCGCAAGCACAAGCTCTCTTGTCTCCACAATCACGATCTCATCGATCGACACATTCAGTACCGCTGCCAGCACGACCAGGTTGTCGATTGCCGGCATGGCGGTGCCGTGCTGCCACTTGTAGATTGCCTGCGGGGTGGTGAAACCGAAAATTTCCTGCAGGTCGCGGACGGTAAGGCCTGCCTGCTGCCGCAGTCTTGTAATGTTTCTTCCTGTTGCTTCCATATCAATTGACGGAATTGCCATCATTTTTTCTTCCTCCTTCTTGCGGAGGAATTTTACTGGTTTCCTCCGCCTCTATTCTGATGCTTTGAAATTATAAACGGGACGCAGCACCTCCACGACATCGACCGATGCACGGACTATATCGAGAATGTCATCCAGCGATTTGTACGCCATCGGCGCCTCGTCCAGGGTATGTTCGTTGACGGAAGTCGTATAGATTCCCTCCATGCTCTTCTGGTATTCCTCCAGTGCCAGGGTTTCCTTCGCTTTTTTACGCGACATCAGCCGTCCGGCTCCGTGCGGGGCAGAATCGTTCCACTCCGGATTTCCTTTTCCGACGGCGAGAATACTGCCGTCACGCATATTGATCGGAATCAGCACTCGTTCTCCTTTGTGCGCTGCGATTGCGCCTTTTCGGAGTATCATCTCGTTTGTGTCGATATAGTTATGAATCGTGTGGAACGCATCGGTGCCGGTAAGGCCGGTTCGTTCCAGCAGGATTTCCGCCATTTTTTCCCGGTTCCGGCGTGCAAACTGCTGGCAGATCTCCACGTCGTGCAGATAGGCTTCCAGATATTTTCCGGTCAGATAGCAGAGATCCTCCGGCATCTGCGCTTCGTCCGGTTTCCACTGCAGCTGTTTTAACGCCTCCTGGATTTCCTTTCTGCGGCCCTGCTCTTTGTAGGTGCGTATGAGCTCCTCGCGTTTTTCCAGGTACTCGTCATAACCGCGGTCCAGCCGCACTGCCAGATTCTGGTAATACTCTGCCACCTGTTTTCCGAGATTCCGCGAGCCGGAATGGATGACGAGATATTTTGTGCCGTCGGCAGCTTCATCGATCTCGATAAAATGGTTGCCGCCGCCTAAGGTTCCAAGCGACCGCTCCAGGCGTTTTGTGTCTTTTAATTCCCGGCTGCAGGCAAGTGTCATCAGGTCAAAACGTTCCTGTCTCCCCTCCCAGACATTCATGCCGGACGGGATAACATGTGCCGCCTCGTCGATTTTTGCAAAATCAAGTTCGGCTCTTCCAAGATTTACGGTGTACATGCCGCACCCGATGTCCACACCGACGACGTTCGGCACTGCCTTGTCGCGGATGGTCATCGTTGTTCCGATCGTACATCCTTTTCCCGCATGCACATCCGGCATGATGCGGATCCGCGAGCCTTCCGTCATCGGATAATCGCACATGCGGCGGATCTGCTCGATGGCTTCCTCCTCTACGACCCTGGCATAGCAGATGGCTGTATTTACTTTTCCTTTGATTTCGATCTGATCCATTCCGGGTTTCTCCCTTCTCAATTTGTTCTGATATAAAAATTTAATAGAAAAAGCCACCTATCCCATGTGTTCAACATAAGATAAGCGGCTCCTCTTCGTTCGTATCCAGTTGTCTGATGCGGTCGTCTAATTTGATCCTCCCGTATCATATTCCACAGAATCCGTTCTGTCGCTTTTCTCAATTGAACATATCAAAACAAAGCCACGCTGTTTGACGACAAACGTTGCTTCTGGGGTATGTTCTAAATTGCGGTAGCCAAAACGTATTCCTGCTGACATCTGTTTTTCCTTTCCAAAACCTTTTTAACCGGTTCTTTTTCTGCTTTTTCTTCACTGTATCACAAAATAACGATTTTGTCATTATACCAGCGGTTTAATCTTTCTCGGATTTCTCTGTATTTGCTTCGGAAACGAGGAATATCCCCGTCAATGACGAGGATATCTTCGATGCTTGTGTTTAATAATCTGCTTAAAATGAGAAAGTTGTCCAGACTTGGCAGGCACTTGCCGGAAATCCATTTATAGACCGCCTGTGGATTTTCAAAACCCATGGCATTCTGAATGTCTCTCACGGTGTATCCGCTTTCACGAAGAAGGGATTTGATGCGGCTGCCAGTTTCTTTCTGCTGGATTGACAAATAAATTGGTTCCATCCTGCACCTCCATATGTTTAAGCCATCCCGAAACACAGTTTTATCTTATCATCCGGTACTGGAAAAATCCAGTTTTTTCTTCCTGTTTCTACACAACCCGAATGATCTGTTCGTACAAAAGGATTTTCTTTTCATCTACATTCCGATTGTCGTGTGCTGCAAGATTGTTCCGTCCCTCTTCCATCTCTTCTTCGGATGCAAGCTCCTCTTTCCACCAGCTCAGGTGATTGATCCGGTACGGCTTCCAGCCGCGGTCAAAAATCTCATCTCAACGACTCTCTTGCATATGCGCTTTCCTTTTTACCGGAAGAAGATGTTTAGCTCTCCTGTTTCTTTTCTTCTATCAAATGATGATTCAGCCATTTTCCTGATTTGAACCGGATGGTAAAGAGAATGGACCGCAGGCTCCAGTCTGCCGCCATACCGATCCAGACCGCAATCGGGCCGAATCCCCATACGCGGCACAGGTAAATACAGAGACTCACACGGCACAGCCACATCGTACAGCAGGACGTGATCATGGAGAAATTTACATCTCCCGCGGCCCGCATGCCGTATCCCGGGACAAACGCCATGACCCAGCAGAGCGGCTTTACAATCGTGATAAAGATCATCATCTGCATGCAGAGCTTTGCACTCTCTGCCTCCATACCGCCGATCATCGTAATCGGTTTTGTCAGCACAAATACCAGCAGACAGCTTGCAACGATAACCACTTCTGACAGCCAGCACAGTTTTTTAATATAGTAGATTGCTTCATCCTTCCGGCCCGCGCCGAGACACTGACCGACTACCGTCATCAGTCCGATGCCGACACCGATCGCAGCGACACCGTTCAGGTTCTCAAGGATGTTCGTCATCGCCTGCGCAGCAATGGCAACCGTGCCAAGTGTGGACACAGTGGACTGAATCGCCAGCTTTCCAAACTGGAACATACTGTTCTCGATTCCCGATGGAATACCGATGAACAGTATTTTCTTGATCAAACCAAAGTCCGGCCGAATGGAAAGATACTGCTTCACAAAAATCGGTTTGCTTTCATCCCGAAGCTTCCACAGTACGACAACCGCACAGAAAATACGCGAAATTAAAGTCGAAATCGCGGCTCCTTCGACACCCATATGGAAGCCGAAAATAAGAATGGCATTTCCGCCGATGTTCATAAAGTTGGAAATCACCGAAATCACCATCGGACTGCGGCTGTTGTTCTGCGCCCGCAGAATCGATGCGCCCGCATCGTAAAGCCCGATAAACGGGAATGACAGCAGCGTAAACAGGAAATACACCTGTGAATTTTTCATAACATCCGCTTCCACTGCCCCGAAAATCACGCGCAGCAGCGGAACACGGAAAATCAGGCAGCCCGCGGATAATGCGACGGACAAAACTGTCATAACAAAAAGCACCTGTTGTGCCGAACGGATTGCTCCATCCCGTTTTTCGCTTCCAAGATACTGCGAACAGAGAATCGCTCCTCCTGCCGCCAGCGCAGAAAGCGCCTGAATGACTAAGATATTAATGGAATCCACCAGCGAGACTGCCGAAATTGCGGCAGACCCGACATTGCTGACCATCATCGTGTCGACAGTTCCCATCAGGGAAGAAAGTAACTGTTCAATGATGATCGGAATTAAAAGTTTGCGAAGATCCGTGTTACTGTATAAATGAGTTTGTTTTGTTGTAGTTTTCATTGTTTTTGTTTCTGCATGACCTCATCTGCCGGATATGCTTTGCCAGCCCTGCCTTTTCCACATCTTTCTTTTTTCTCTCCATTCTATTCCATTTGACGATCCATTGCAATCATTTCGCGAATTTTGCTCTTATCTGATTATTTTTATCAAGCGCAACATACTTTTCTATCTCATAATGACTTTTTCAGTCTTTCCAAATCTTCGCTGTCCGGGTGTGACAAAGCACGGTCAAAATTCTGAATCAGCAGATCAAGATTGGCCGGATGTTCCGGGTTTTCTTTCATTTTCACATACCGTTCGCGCACAGACTGCGGCATCTTTCCCTGGCACATATACTCACCGATGACCGTATTGCTTGCATCGATCGACTGTTTGACTTGTCCGAGAATCTTTTCAAAATAGGCATCACTTCCGCCAAATCCAGCTGTTCCAAACAGAAAAATCTTTTTATTTTTTAATTTCGACAACAATTCTAATGTCTTTTGGTCCGCATTCCCTTTGTCCGTCCAAAATCCGATATAGCATACGTCGGATTGCGGTACCTGCGAATCGTTCGTACCAAAATAATCGCATTTGTCCTTTGGCAACGTTTCATAGATTGCATCAGCCAGCTTCTTTGTATTACCCGTTAAGCTGCAAAACAGGATCGAATAATGTTCTTTTATCATAGCCCATACACCTCCAGTTCAGGTATTTATGTGGAAAATCCACTTTTTCGTAAATTGTATTATCTCTTCAGATCACATCTCGATTTCGCTTACGCTGCATCCCGATGTTGCTTCTCACTATTTCCTCTCAGGCTTTTAAGTCAAGCGGATATTCGCAATCCGCTTCGCTACTTGCTCATAACCGAATAGCTACTTTGCAGCTTCAGTTAAACTTAAAAATATTAAGTCCGGTTTCCTCATCATGAACTCTGTCCACTCTTCCGTCAATTACCGTGATGACCAGCTCACAGGTTGCACTGACAATCGCTCTGTTCAGATGTCCTCCAAACACCTCGCCCTTCTGATTTCCGGCACTCATATGAAGATGTGCATAGTATTCTCCATCCATTGTATTGATTGTACCTGTCAGTGATGTAATTTCATAATACCCCTGGAAGCTGTTTGAATAATATTTCTTTTCGTCTGTCTTGTATACTCCGACTGTGAAATCATTGATCGCTCCAAGAGCCTGGACACTGGCAAGCTTTATATTCTCCTTTATGGCAATTACCCTCAGCTGCTCCAATATTTCCTCGTCTTTGTCAATCCTTGCTACTATAACATTGTCAAATTTTCTGTATTCCATTTTATTCTCCTTTCTCTTTCCGCCCGGTCACTTTTCAGACATTACTGCAATAACCTCAATATTTATTCAGAAAATGCTCCCTGTTCGGATACTCCTGCCGATATGCCCGGAGGGCGGCTTCCCGGAGCAGGGTGAATTCTTTTTCCATGTGAAGCAGGCGTGGTGCCTTGAACGCGATCACACTGATCTGTTCGGCGATTTTTTTCGCGATTCCTTCTTCGGACAATTGTCCCATGCCGAATACCAGAGAGGTAAATCCTCTGCCTCCTCTGCTGACCTGAATAAATTTCAGGAATACATTGTACAGTTCATCTGCAAGAATTTTCTGGTATCCCTCATCTGACTGCATGGCTTCCGCCAGGCACAACGTGGAGAGAATCCGGGCTCCCGTCTTTCTTCTGTCGCCTCCCAGATCCAGGGAGGTTCCTTCCGCCAGATACTTCAGTTCCATCAGGCATTTGACAAATTCATCCTTCTGGAGCCTGCGTTGTCCGTATCGGGCCGTCCAGAGCCGAGCCCGGTATTCTTCTTCCCAGGCTTCCTCCTCTCCGATATATTCTTTTAAGATCTGCTGCCGTTTTGCCGGATCTGTCTCCTGATAAAAATCTTTGGTCCATGTATGTTCCATCTGTTTTTCCTCATTCTGTCAGGCGGATATTCGCAATCCGCTTCGCTGCTTGCTTGATTGGTTTAAAATAAAGACACGTCTTCACTTACTCTTTCTGCCTGCAAACGCAGTCTTCCTGCTTACATTTCGGAGTGGGAAATCGTCTCTTCTGCGTTCAGGTACTCATCGATGTTGCTGCCGTCTACCTTCTGATATTCTGAAAAATAATACCGGCCTTCTTTCAGGCTTTCCTGGTCAAATTCCTCTCCCTCGAACAGCTCCACTGCCATTTTCGCCATTTTCTTTGCCTGATCCACTCTGTCATTTAGGATGCTGCCCTGCATCTCTCCTGCCTTTACGGCTTCCAGAGCCTCTTCCAGGCCATCAATTCCGAAGATCACCGGCCATTCTTCACGGACATAGCCTGCTTTCCGATAGGCCTCCACAGCCCCAAGTGCCATCTCATCGTTGTTGGACATAACAAGTTCAATCTTTTTTCCGTACTGGCTGATCAGACGGTTCATGCGGTTTTCCGCCTGTCCCCGGTTCCAGTCCGCTAGCTGATAGCTTAGCTTTTCCAGTATAACATCATTCTTCATCAGTGTCTTTACGGAATACTCTGTTCTGCTGATGGCATCCTGATGGCCTGCTTCTCCTTCCAGAAGCACGTATTGGATCTTTCCATCCTGATTTTTATCGACTTCCGGATGGCTCTTGATGTATTCTTCTGCAATCTCGCCCTGCATAATCCCGGACTGTTCTGCATCACAGCCCACATAATACAGCTTTTCCCACTGCATCAGGTCTTCCCTTACCGGTTCCCTGTTAAAAAAGATCACAGGAATGTCTTCATTCCTTGCCATTCGGATGATCCGGGACGGAGCTGTCCGGTCCACAAGATTGATACAGAGCACATCACAGCCGGCATCAATCATCTCTTCCACCTTTTCGTTCTGTTCCTGCTGATCGTCGTTTCCGCTTTTTGTCGATACGATAATCCTTCGTTCTTTGTTTTCCATGGCTTTCAGCTGCGCCTTCAGTTCATCCGTCAATCCATTGATAAAAGGATCATCCTGAGTGTAGGTTATCACTCCGACCCGCAGGGTTTTCTCTGTCTGGTCCGACTTGCCGGAACACCCCGACAGCACAAGCACCGCACTCCCTATCGTGGCAGATAATAATACTGCCACCCTTCTTTTCTTTTTATTCATAGGAATATAAAAACCTTTCTAAATCTTCGTCCATAGAGAAATTTTCCTTGCCAAGTACCTGATATTCGGTTATATATCCTTGCATTTTATAAGACCTGTGCTCGATCCTTTTGGTTATTTCTTCCACACTTTTATAGCCGATTTCATATCCGTCCGGCACAGCCAGCCCCTGAATGTTTCCGTTATCCAGAAGTGCAATCGTCTTCAGACTGTAACCCACTCCATAGAGCTCTGCGCCCTCGTATGTTCCATTTTCTGCCTGCTCTCCAAACTCCTCCAGGATTCCTGCATCCAGGACGACAAGGGCATCCGCTTTTGTTTCCTTCTTCATCCGCTCCACAATATCCTGTTCTTTTCTCCGGTAAATACACCAGCTGATCTTGCTTTCGCTGCCTTCCAGCGCCTCGTTCAATCCACAAATCTCAGCCTGTACAGCCTCGGACATTTTCCAGTCGGCGATAATTCCGATCTTCTGCTTTTTTGTTCTCAGCCGTTCTCCCAGCCATCTTCCGATCTCCCGGTAATCCGGCTGGATCGTGGGACTGGCAGTTTTTCCTTCTTTTACCGCCAGACCATCTGCAATCAGCAGATACGGTTTATTTCCACACTCTTTTTTCAGCATATTTTCCGTCTCATGACCGGGTGCCGGATATATGATAAAGCCATCAATATTGTTGTCCTTCTGTTCCCTGATAAATTCTCTTTCCACCTCCGGCCCGTCGATCTCTTCCGTATTGCAGATGATCATATGAACGTTGTTCTCTTCCGCAGCCTGCTTCATTCCCTTGATCAGGGCATCCCAGCGTTTGTCACCGGACTCCGGAAGAATCACGGCAATCCGGGGCTCTGCTACGTTCTGATCGAAAATTTTCCATACAAAGAATACCGCCAGCAGCAGCAAAAGAAACTCAATTATAAGAAATTTCATTCTGTTCTTTTTCATCCGCCCGGTCTCCTCTGTATGTATTTTTGTAATTCCAATGCTTCTGCGTTTTCCGGTGTATATGGGATTGCCGGAATACGGATCGTAACCCTTGTTCCTTCGTCCGGTTCGCTTTCTATGGAAAGTCCGTATTCTTCGCCAAACATCAGCCGGATTCTGGAATGCACATTGATTACGCCCACGCCGGAACTGTGCTTCGGAACCTTGCTGTTATCCGTCAGAATATTTTCCAGGACTTCTTCCCGCATGCCCATCCCATTGTCTTCGATGGTGATCAGAATGTCCTCGTCTTTCTTTTTCCCGCTGACGATGATCATACCGCCATCATCCTCATCCATATTGCCAACGCCATAATAGATGGCATTTTCCAGGATGGGCTGGATCACCAGCTTTACGATGCAGCAGTTTTCGATCTCTTCCTCGATTCGGAATTCTGTTTTAAACCGCTCTTTGTACCGGGCCAGCTGGATATTCATATAGCTTCTGCTGTGCTGCAGTTCATCCTTAATGGGAATGATGGTCTTACCGCGTGACAGGCTGACACGAAGTAATTTTGCCAGTTCAGAAATCATACGAACCGCTGCTTCATTTTCCTGGGCTTCCACCATCCACGTGATGGATTCCAGTGTATTATACAGAAAATGGGGATTGATCTGGCTTTGCAGGGCATCCAGTTCACTTTTTCTTCGTTCATTTTGCTGCCGGATGATCTCGTCCATCAGTTTTTCGATCTGTTCATAGGACTTCTGCACAGAATGTCCCAAATGGCGGATCTCCGAGGAGCCGCCGATATAGATATCCGGTTTTCCTCCTGCCTCGTGGGCCTTGACGGAAGCATCCAGCTCCCGGATCGGTTTGGATATCTTCCGGGAAACCAGCTGGTTTCCCTCCAAAAGCATGACCATAAGAACCAGAACAGTAGCAAATACATAGTAACGGAAGTTCTTGTAGTTTGCCGCCTGCACACTCTCCGGCACAACACCGATCATTTTCCAGCCTGTATAGGCTACGCTGCCGACGATCACGGTCTCATTCTGACTGTTGGAATGGATCTCATAGGTTCCGTCCTCGTATTTTGCCGTTTCCAGACTGTTTTCTTCAAATAATCCACGGTTTAATTCCGTTCCCCGGGGATGATAGATCATCTCTCCGTCCTGACTGATCAGATAATAGTAGATTCCGCCGGAACAGTCATTGATCTGCTTCATCACGTCCCTGATCACAGAATATTTCATATCCAGTAAAAGAATACCGGTTTCCGGTGTCTCTCCCTTGTTGACATCTACATACCTGCTCAGGGAAACGACCCATTGGTACCGATAAGAGCCGTCCTCAAACAGCTCCTGGATATGCGGTGTGGAAAAGTGTATATTTTCAATGGCATCTTCCGCATTTTTATACCATTCCTGCGTCTGCACCTTCACATTTTTCTTTTCTGCCGCCACCGGCTCCGATGCAATCAGATTTCCTTTTGGGTCATACAAAGCCAGGCTCTGAATCTTATCGGAATTGGTCTCATAGAGCAGACTGAACTGCTCCGAGAATTCCCGGCTGGATATATCAAACTGCTGGACTACGTTGTAGTTTGCCCCGTTCAGGATCTGCCGGATATCCAGCAGATCTGCATTTAACCGGTCTACAGTTCCCTCCACGGTTGCTTCCGCGTTGTCCACTGCTGTTTTTTCCAATGCCAGCTTGAAGCGATGGTACAGCAACAGTCCCATGACAATGATCGTAACCAGTGAAATCGCCATAAGGACAGACAGGATGATCGACTGTATGTTAAATACGATATTCTTCCGGGAATCCGGATTTCTTTTTCTATCTTTCATGTATTTTCCCTTTCACCTGTTCCCTCTTTTCTGCCTGATGTACTCTCGGAGTCTTTCTGTGCTTGCTCTTTCTGCTTTCCGTCTTTTTATTTTCCGGAAGCTCTGTATTTGGAAGGGGAAACACCGAATTTCTTTTTGAATACATAGCTGAAGTAGTTCGCATCCTGATATCCTACTTTTTCTGCGATCTTATAGCTTTTTTCATCGGTGTTCAGCACCATTTCTTCTGCCCGGTCCATTCGGTAATCGGTAAGATAGGAGACAAAGGACTGACCGGTCTCCTTTTTAAAGATGGACGAAAAGTAAGAATTGGACACCCCAAGATCTGCGCACACATCATCCAGCGAGAGCGCCGGTTCCATATATCTGTCTTTTACGATGTTCTGCGCATCGGTGATGATCCGTCTGGAGGTACTGTTTCTGGTACTTCTCAGTTTTTCGCTGATCGCCATAGACATATTGATGATCCAGTTTGTCATAGAGCTTTCATCCAGCTGAGTCACTCTTTCGTAAAGATTCTGTACATTTCCGGAAATTTCATTGAAATCCATGGAATTATTGGCACAAAATTTGAAAAAGCCGCTGACAATCTCCATGGTGGCCAGATTGTACTGGCTGATGGTGGCTGCATTCTTATGGAGCTTTTCTGTCTCTTTGATGGCTTCTTTCCGGATCTTTTCCTGATCCCCTACATGGATGGCACGAAACAGCTCCTGCATCTTTGTTTCTTCTAAGGGAACCGCCTTTTTTGACTCTTTGGGAACGATCTCTGCGATATTGATGGCTCGTTTCGTTCCGTACAGGACACGGTAGGATACCGCCTCTCTGGCTCCCTCGTAGGAAATACTGATATCGTACAGATTGTTGCAGACGGTTCCGACCCCTGCGGTAACCGCCGCCCCCATAATTCTCCATGCCCAGCGGCAGAACCGGTCACACTTGTCCGTCAATTGAGCTATCTCATCTTCTGAATGGAGTTCCATAATCAGAATGGTATTACCCATATAGATGAATTCCTGGCAATTACAGTTCTCCATCAGCCGCTGTTTGATCTCCCGTTCCACAGACATGGATAATAATAAGGGATTCATCCCATCCGGCACATCATTTTCCGAGGTATGAAAGATAATACAGCAAAACAAAGGTCCCTTCATATCCACCTGATAATCCAAAAGGAATCGTTCATAGTCCTCTTCTCTGACTCTTCCTTCAATCAGGGAAATGAAGAAATTGGACTGCAGCTTTGGTAATACCTCCTGGAAATAGTCTTCCAGTTTTTTTACATTTAACTTTTCTTCCCGTTCCCTGTCCAGTGTGGCTTTCAGCTTCATCAGGCTTTCTGACAGCTCGGTGGCGCTGATGGGTTTCAGCATATATTCCTTAATTTCCAGATGGACGGCCTCTTTTGCATATTCGAATTCATCAAAACCGGTGCAAAGCATAATGTAAATATTGGGATAGTCCTGGTTCAGCTTTCTTGCCAGCTCCAGTCCATCCATATAAGGCATCTTAATGTCCGTCAGCACCACATCAGGCTGAAGCTTTTCTACCAGCTCCAGAGCCTTCACGCCGTTGGTGGCACTTCCCACTACGTCAAATCCCAGATCATTCCAGCGGATCTTTTTTTTCATAACATCGATGACCTCTACTTCATCATCGACAAGAATCACTTTATATTGTTCCATTCTTATCCTCCTGTTTTGCGGAGCATATTATTGTTCCTTTATTATAGCAGAAGATTGCTCTCTGCTGAATGAATAGTTACAAAAATTTTGTAATTATTCAGAGCCCCATCTCGATTCCGCTTACGCTGCATCTCGATGTTGCTTCTCGCCATATGAAATTCCAGAAAAATAGCTCATTCATGTAAACATGATTCGCGATTTTTCTTCCATTTCGCATGGCTCTGAATAGTTACAATATTTTCAAATCATTATTTACGAGGATGAAGGATAATAACATGTCTGATTTTAGTATCAACGAAATGCAGGAAATGCAGAAAGCGGGAAAAATGCGGACTGAAAAACAGAAGACCGGAATTGTATGGGATTCTCACAGGAGGACGAAAGTGAAAAACCGGAAGCTGCGTGGGAAAATCCTGTCCTTGTGATAGTCAGAGGGATCAAGTATAATGAGTCATATAAAATGTTGACGGGAGGGATTTGCATGGGAAGTTATCTGAATCCGGGAAATGAAGCATTTGCGGTTGCATTAAATTCTGAGATTTATGTTGATAAAACAGGACTGCTGACTTATACGAATAAAGTCATGAACACTCTGCAGGGATATATCTGCAACAGCCGCCCGCGGCGGTTTGGAAAATCAATTACGGCAAATATGCTCACCGCGTATTACAGCAAGGGCTGCAGTTCGAAAGAAATGTTTTCCGGGCTGGAAATCAGCAGGGCAAAGGATTTTGAAAAACATCTGAATCAGTATGATGTGCTCCACTGGGATATCCAATGGTGTATGGAACCGGCAGG
>ERZ779820.1865-NODE-1865-length-12496-cov-2.781609_pt1 | contig 12496 bp, 8 predicted proteins | sample MGYA00511563_ERZ779820 | MGnify/ENA primary metagenome ERZ779820 (study PRJEB29588, sample SAMEA1964852) | human gut metagenome | biome: human gut; feature: human-associated habitat; material: faeces | place: Denmark | collected 2008/2010 ...
TTTTATTTGTTACTTTTAAATTTCTTATTCTTGGTCCATCTACTTTTCCTATATGCTCTATTTGTATATCTTCTACATTATCTTTACTTGGTACTAATGTTATTTTAAATATATATCCTGATGTTGTTGTTACTTCATATGTTCCATCTCCATCGTCTATTATATCTGTATCTTTATTTCCTATTATTCCTTCTGCTTCTATTCTTTCAAAATAACTATCTGGGTTGTATTTTCCGTTTCCTTCTATATATTCTGGTCCTTTTGCTAATTCTAGTTGTTCTCTTACTTGAGCTATTTTTGTATTTTCATTTGCTTCTTGGGCTTTCTTTATTACTCCATTTGAGCCAAACACTAAGCTTATTGTTATTCCTGCTAATATTAAAAGTACAACAATTGTTACTACCAACGCTATTAACGTTATTCCATTTTCTAATTTTACTTTTTTAATCATTTTATTTCTAATTCCTCCTCTTTAGCACGCAAAAATGATAGGCTACTTACTTATAGTCTATCATTTTTATATCTCTAATAAAGGCTTTTTTGCCTATTTTTATTTCTCTAAAACTATCTGTGTGTGTGTGTGTGTACTCCCACAAGGGTTACAGCCTTCATCATAGTACTTGGTTCCTTTCTATATCTTTTTATACTTTATAAGTCATTATATATCATTCGTTATATTATAGTCAATATTATTTGTATTAGATTTTTGTATTTGTATGTGTCAAGTGATAGTTGGCAACCGTCCTTTCAGTTGATTTTCTAGGTGCGTAGCCATTCCTACTTTCAGAAAAAAATTTTTAAATTTTTTTATTTTTTTCTTTTTTTGACATCACATACTAAAATTTTTAATACAAAATTATTATATAGTTTTTTTTAGATTTTTGTCAAGTCATTTTTAGATATTTTCTACTTTTTTTAATAAAAATTATATATGTAATTTAAGTCGCTTATTGATACCATTTTTATAGCTTGTAATATTGGATTTTTAGGGCTTAAAGTTACTTGCTTACAAGTATTGTTTGAGTTTATTTTTTCATTTGCTCTAAACACGTTTGTAATGCTTTCTAGGTTGTTTTCTATTTCTAGCATATATTGTTCTATACTGTCATCTATTTCTATAGGTTGTTCAAATTTTTCTAATTCTATAATTCCTTTATTCTCAACTTTACTTGCACATATTTTTGCTAAACAAGTTGCTCCAATTTTGCTAAAACTTAATCTTCCACTTTTAAATCTTTTGCTTAATACTGTGAATATTTGACTTTCCATTATTCCTGGATTCTTGTATTCAATTCCCTCTGGTGCTTCTGGCATTTCTATATTTCTTTCTTCTAATATGTCTTGGTATCTTGGTAAACCATCACTTAAATAACTTTCTAATCTTTCAATTTTCTTTACATATTTTTCCTCCCCTCCACATTCAAATTTTAGATATTTAAGAAAAATTGGTACTTCATCATATCTTCTTTCTGCAATTAATTTTTCTATTATTCTTCTATTTTCTTCTTCAGGTATATCTCTAATTATTTCTTGATGTATATGAAAATTATCTTTCTGTCTTATCGTATCTTTTGTTGCTAATTTATTTATCCATCTTGCTCCATCTCCATTTAGAATCCTAAGCTGAATCTTATCTACATCATACTTTTGGAATATTCTTGCGTCCCTTCGTTGTTTCATCTCTTTTGAACTCATAAAGCCTACAATATACATTTTTTCTACTAATGTATGTCTTGGATCATCTTTTTTCCAACCTTCATAAGCAACGTGTAATTTCAATTCTGATTTTACACTACTTTGCTCTTTATACTCTTTTCCTTGTTTTTCACATATTCTTTTATTTTTTGCTTTTTGTTCTTCTCTGTCTTTTCCCTGAAGATTAATCCACAATCCATCTGCTTCTTCAAACAAGACTGGTATTTCTTTTATTCCTGGTATTAATTTATCTTTGATATCTAACTTTATTTCTTCTTGTTCTTTTTCAATTATTTTCATACCTTCTTGAATTACTACATCTCTTACTGCTTCGTGGCTTATTGATATATTAATACTTTCCATCAATTGTGATGAAGCGTCCCTGTACGAATTTGTTTCAACTGCTGTACTTAATATTTTTTCTACTAAGTTTGCTGATATTTTACCTATTGCTGTTATACTTACTAATTCATCTAAAAGAAAAATATATTTTTTACATTCTCTTTTTGTATTTTCATTTTCTGTATATTCATAAACTGCTCTTTTATATGTTACAACTCCTAATACTGTTTTAATTGAATTAATCTTGTAACCTTTGTGTCTAAATATTTTTTTGTCCCTGTTTTCTTTAATCTTATTATCATAACTTTCAAGCAATGTCTTTAATATGCAACAACCTAAGTCGCACACGAATTTGAAGATTTTTTTCTCCAAATCATTGAAATTTACTTCATTATTTGCTACAATGTTATCAAACATAAATGATTCCCCCTTAAAAATGTTACTCGCAAATCAACATTTAAGGGAAATTATTTATGTTTTTCTTATGCTTAAAAAACATAAAATCGAATTTTCTATACTTTGCCAACTAAAATTTTACACTAACTTTGTATTTTCACTTATTTTTTTGAAATTTGGCTATATCTAATTTCCTACTTCTTTCATACTAAGTTGTACTTTTTGTCTCTCTAAGTCTATTCCTATAACTTTTACTTTTACAATGTCTCCTACAGACACTACATCTGATGGATTTTTTACAAAATTATTGCTTAGTTGTGATATATGCACTAATCCATCATGTTTTACACCAATATCTACAAATGCACCAAAATCTGTTACATTTCTAACTGTTCCTGTTAATACCATTCCTTCTTTTAAGTCTTCAAATTTTAATACATCTGCTCTTAAAATTGGTTTTGGCATTTCTTCTCTTGGGTCTCTTCCTGGTTTTGATAGTTCTTGCACTATATCTTGTAAAGTCATCTCTCCTACCTCTAGCTCTTTTGCTACATTTTTTACATTTATCTCAGCTAGTTTTGTTCTTATTTCTTTAAGTCTATCTTTATCAATTAAATCTTCCTTTTTATAACCTATTTTGTCTAATAGTTTTTCTGCAACTTCATAGCTTTCAGGATGTACCGCCGTTATTTCTAATGGATTTTTACCATCAAATATACGTATAAATCCTGCACATTGCTCATATGCTGATTTTCCTAATTTAGGTACTTTTAATAATTCTTTTCTTTCTTTTAGTTTTCCATTTTCGTCTCTATATTTTACAATATTTCCAGCAATTGTTTTGTTTATTCCAGAAACATATGATAAAAGTGATGGTGTAGCTGTGTTTACATCTACTCCAACTTTGTTAACTGCATCTTCTACTACACCCGTTAAACTTTCTGATAATTGTTTTTGGTCTACATCGTGCTGATATTGTCCAACGCCTATTGCCTTTGGATCTATTTTTACAAGTTCTGCTAAAGGATCTTGTAAACGTCTTGCTATAGAAATTGCACCTCTTAAAGATACGTTTAAATCTGGATACTCTTCTGTTGCAAGTTTTGAAGCTGAATAAACAGATGCTCCTGCTTCACTCACAATTGCGTAATAAACATCTACTCCGTATTCTCCTTTTATCTTTTTTATAACATCTGAAACAAACATTTCAGATTCACGTGATGCTGTTCCGTTTCCTATCGCAATCATATTTATATTATCTTTTTTTATAAGTCTTATTAATTCTTTTGTAGCACCTTCAATATCATTTTGTGGTTCTGTTGGGTATACTACACCTGTATCCAACACTTTTCCTGTTTCATCTATAACTGCTAATTTACATCCTGTTCTATATGCAGGGTCAAATCCTAATACAGTCAATCCTTTAAGTGGTGCACCAAGTAATAATTGTTTAGCATTTTTACCAAATACTTTTATAGCTTGCTCTTCTGCTTTTTCTGTTAAATCTGCACGAATTTCCCTATCTATAGAAGGTTCTATTAATCGTTTCCAACTATCTAATATAGTGTTTTCTAAATGTTCTGTAAATTGAGTTTTGCCTTTTATAATATCTAATTGTATAAATTCTAATATTTTATCTTCTGGTTTGTCTATTTTTACTTTTAAAAACTTCTCTTTCTCTCCTCTATTAATAGCTAAAATTCTGTGACTTGGTAATCTATTTACTTTTTCATTAAAGTCATAATACATTTCATATGCAGACTTTTCGTCTTCATCTGATGCTTTTGTATTTATTATTCCTTCTCTATAACAAATTCTTTTAATTTCTTTTCTATATTTAGCATTATCCGAAATATCCTCTGCAATAATATCTAAAGCACCTTGAATTGCATCTTCTACAGTTGATACAACCTTATCTTTATTTTTCTTATCTTCTTCTGATAATTTTTCTATGTTTATATATTCTTTTGCAATTTCTTCTAGTGGTCTTGTCTCTTTTTGTTCAATAATAATTTTAGCCAAAGGCTCTAATCCTTTTGCTTTTGCAACTGTTGCCCTTGTTTTCTTTTTAGGTTTATATGGTCTATAGATATCTTCTACTTCTGCTAATGTTTTTGAATTTTCTATAGAATTAGATAATTCTTCTGTTAATTTTCCTTGTTCTTCTATAGATTTTTTAACCTCTTCTTTTCTTGACTCTAAGTTTCTTAAATATGTAAGTCTTTCTCCTAAATCTCTTAATGTTTCGTCTGATAGCCCTCCTGTTACTTCTTTTCTATAACGTGCAATAAATGGTATTGTATTTCCTCCATCTATTAACTCTATTGTTTTCTCAACTTGTATAGATCTTACATTTAATTCTTCAGCAATTGCATTTGCTATTCTTTTCTGTTTTAAAATTTCTTTCTCTTCTTTATTTGTAATTTCTTCCATATTTTAACCAATTATCATAATATTTATGATATTTCCTTTCTTTTTTGTTACACAGGTTATTATATCATGAATATTGTATTTTTCAAGGAAAGTAGTTATTTTTTTATATTGATTATTATATAGTAACTATATTTGTATTGATATCATACTCTATATCTATTTTCACTGTTTAAATAATTACTTTATTATAAAAACCTAAAATGAAATTCTATTAATTCATTTTAGGTTTTATATATTTTCCTATTATTTTTATAAATTTTCTATACTCACTATTTTAGGCTTAGAAGTAACTAGTCCGACTCCCAATTTTATATTAACCCTTATATTGGGATTTTCCTTTGTTAAAGTTACAGTATTTTGCCCATTACCGCACCAATAACCAAATTCTACTTGATGTACTCCAATTGGAACAGTTACTTTTACCTCTTGATTTGTTCCTAAACTAGCAACCATTTGTCCATCTAAAAAAATTTTTATTTGAGCTATGGACCCATAAAGTTGACCTAATCTTTTAAACACTATACTTCCCATTTCTGGGTCATTATTCACTTTATAACCACACTTTGTGCAAAACTTTGCGTCATCCGGAAGTTTTTCTCCACATTTATTACAAAACATATTACATTTTCCTTATTTTAATTTTATTACTAAACTTTTTTCGTTTGATAGTATCTCTTTATATAATTCCTTTATTATTTCAATTAATTTTCCATCTTCAATTTTGTTTTCTAAGTTACTGTATGCAAAAATTAAATATTTTACTCCGGATAATTCATAGTCTAAATTAGGGTATGATGTAAATCCACATTTTTTATAAAATTTCTGTCTTCTTTTTATTATCTCTAAAGCCTTTTTATTTTCCGCTTGTTCTTCTGCTTCTGCTTCTAATATTACTGATTGTTTATCTTTAAAAAAAAATTTCATTTCATTTAATGATTTTGTTCCTATGCCTTGTCCTCTATATTCTTTTAAAACTGCTAAATGTGAAATTAATACATTATCTCCCTTTTCTATACAAATTATATATGCTTTCATTTTGTTTTCTTCTTCATATGAATATGGTATAAATTCTTCACTTTCTAGCAACTTTACATAATGATTATAGTTTGGTCTTTCATCATTTGGAAAATCTTCATCTATATAATCTCGATATAGTTTTTTAGCTTCTTCTATATCTAATTTTCTTATCATTTTATCTCCTCCAAGTATTCGTCATAAGTTGTTTCTCTATCTATTAATTTATCTTGTTTTAAATCTATTATTCTATTTGCAACAGTTTGTGTTAATTGATGGTCATGTGATGTAAATAAAATAATTCCATTAAATTTTTTCATACCTTCGTTTAATGCTGTTATACTTTCCATATCTAAATGGTTTGTTGGCTCATCAAAAATTAATAAATTTGCACCAGATAGCATTATTTTTGAAAGTACACATCTAACTTTTTCTCCTCCTGATAACACATTTACTTTTTTTAGTGCTTCTTCTCCTGAAAATAGCATTCTACCTAAAAAGCTTCTAACATATGTTTCGTCTGGGTCTTTTGAATATTGTCTTAACCAATCTGTTATATTTAAGTCTGACTCAAACAAGTAATTGTTATCTTTTGGGAAATAGTTATTTGTAATAGTTGTTCCCCATGTAACTGTTCCAGAGTCTGGCTCTAATTCCCCTGCTAAAATTTGGAACAACACTGTTTTTGCATTTTCGTTATCTGCCAAAAATGCAATTTTGTCACTTGGTTTTACAGTAAACGTAACATTATCTAACACTTTTTCACCATTTATTGTTTTAGTAAGTCCTTCTACTTTTAATATTTCTTTTCCTGGCTCTCTATCTGGCTTAAAGTCTATGTATGGATACTTCCTATTTGATGGTTTTATTTCGTCTAATTCAATTTTTTCAAGAGTTTTCTTTCTAGATGTTGCTTGTTTTGATTTTGAAGCATTTGCACTAAATCTTGCAATAAAGTCTTGCAATTCTTTAATTTTTTCTTCTTTCTTTTTATTAGCTTCCTTCATTTGTTTTAAAGCAAGTTGGCTTGACTCATACCAAAAGTCATAGTTTCCTGGATATACTTTAATTTTTCCATAATCAACATCGGCAATATGTGTACAAACTTTATTCAAGAAATATCTATCATGTGATACAACAATTACTGTATTTTCAAAATCTATTAAAAATTCTTCTAACCAATTAATTGTCTTTAAATCCAAGTCGTTTGTTGGCTCGTCTAATAAAAGTATATCTGGATTTCCAAACAAAGCTTGTGCTAATAAAACTTTTACTTTTTCTCTTGGTTCTAAGTCTTTCATTAACTTTTCATGTTTTTCTGTTTCTATTCCTACATCATTTAAAAGCACTGCTGCATCTGCTTCTGCATTCCATCCATCTAATTCTGCAAACCTTTCCTCTAATTTTGCAGCTTTCATCCCATCTTCTTCGGAAAAATCTGGTTTAGAATAAATTTCGTCCTTTTCTTTCATAATACTGTATAACTCCTGATTTCCCATTATTACAGTATCTAACACTCTATAATCTTCATATGCAAAGTGATCTTGTTTTAAAACAGATATTCTTTCTGTTTTTTCTTTAGAAACATCACCTTTACTTGGTTCTATATCTCCTGATAATACTTTTAAAAAAGTTGACTTTCCAGCACCGTTTGCTCCAATTATTCCATAACAGCACCCTTTATTAAACTTTATGTTTACATCTTCAAATAAAGTTCTTTTGCCAAATCTTATTGTAACTCCTGTAACTGTTAACATTTTCTCCTCCTAAAAAATAAATTCTAGACTATATTATATACTAATATTGCCTAGAATTCAATCTTTTCGGGTTATGTTCTGTTAAATAAAAACTTAATGCTATATAGTCCTGCAAATCCTACTAAAGTATATATTATTCTACTAACTATAGACATTGCTCCAAATATAGTGTCAACTAAATTAAAGTTAAATAATCCTATTAATCCCCAATTTATTGCACCTATTATTACTAATATAAGTGCAATTATATCTAATACTTTCATAACAGCCTCCTTTTATAAAATTACAAAAGCTAATACTTGCTTATGCTTTTATAAATAGTTATTCCCAAAAATAAAAAAAATTATTCTTTTTTTATTTTCTTGTTTTTTTTTATTTTTAATTTTTTACTTCTTGTTTTTGATTTTATCTTTTTATTTTTGCTATTATCTATAACTTTTTTCTTGCAATTTTACAATTTTTTGGTTTTACTTTTCTTCATTTTATTTACTTTTTTATAAATTTTTTAAAGAAAAAAATAACTATAAAATTAAACTTGTTAATAATTGAAATGAACCTAAAATTAAATATTTTTTAGGTTCAGTTAACTTTTTTTAATTTTATAGTTATTTTTATATTATTTTCTAAATTCATTAGATTATAATTAGTTTAAGTAGTCTTTTCTCTTTAATATAATTGTTACTATTATACCAATTAGTATAGATGCTATTAAAATTATAGCAAATCCCCATGGATTGTCTTGCATAGGAACTTTTACGTTCATTCCCCAAAAACTAGATATCATTGTTGGAACTGAAATTATAATAGTAATTGCTGTTAATATTTTCATAACTCCATTTAAGTTATTTGATATAATTGAAGAATAAGCATCCATAACTCCAGATAAGATATCACTATATATTTTGCTCATTTCCATTGCTTGTTTATTTTCTATAAGTACATCTTCTAATAAATCTTCATCTTCTTCATATAGTTTTATAACTTTGCCTCTGTTCATTCTTTCCATTACAACTTCGTTTGCTTTTAGTGATGTTGTAAAATATACTAAACTCTTTTCTAAACTTAAAAGTCTTAATAATGATTTATTTTTTCTTGTTTGTCTTAATTCCTTTTCTGCAATTTCTGTTTCTCTATTTATTTTTTTTAATAAATTTAAATAAATTTCAGAATTTACATATAAACATTGTAAGACAAGTCTACTTTTTTTATATGTAGCAACCGATTTATTTTTCATTGGATTCATTCTTCTTATTACTTGGTTTTCCATTAAAGAAACTGTAATAAAATATTCGTCTCTTACTATTATAAATCCAACTGGTATTGTAGAATACTCTTTCTGGTCTTCGTCTTTCTCAATAATTGGAACGTCTGCTAAAATTAAAGTTGTTCCATCATCTTCTTCATAGTCTATTCTGGCTCTTTCCTCTGGGTCTAATGCATATCGAATAAAATCTTCTTGAATATTTATATTTTCACAAACTGTTTTTATTTCATCGTCAGACGGCGCTATCATGTTAATCCAATTTCCCCTCTTATATTCTGTTACCTCTTCTGTTATATTTGTTATTAAATCTGTATTATACATTTTAAACATGATATCACCCCTCTTAAATTTCTTACATCTATTTATTATACTATATTAGAGGGCTTTTTTCAACCCTAAAATTTTCGTTTATTTTTCAAATTATTTCTTACAGAATTTTACATTATATATTTTTTTAGTTTATAACGTAAAAAAAGTTACCTTAAATATAATGAAAAACTTTTACGAATATTTATATTTCACTATATATAAGGTAATTTATATTATATATTTGTATTTTTACAGGTGTAAAATAGTCGAGCTTCTATTTCGCGTTTTAAGACGTTTTGCCACACTTTTGAATGATTTATCATTGATTTTGTCGTTTTTGAGCAGTTTTAGTGCCTTTATGTGTGTTTTAGAGGTATATTTCAAGGTCACATTAAAGTGTGACCAAGACCGGACGGAACGAATCGCCGCCGTAGCTAATACCATTGCTGTTGCTGAAATAGAACACGCCTGCACCCGTACCATTATTGTAATTGCCCCCGCGCTCGAAGAAAGGACCGCTCGTGTAAGGAAAGTTAGAGCAATCGCCGTACCACGAACTACTGCTTGAGTTACCGTTCGCGCTCGTCTCATAAACTGCATCTCCGTATTTCCCTGAATTTGCACTATAGTTATTATCTCTACTATCTGAACTTCCTTTGCTATACACGTTCTTTGTTTTTGCATCTCCATTTACTAAACTACTTCCGTAATTTGTTAAGTTACTATTTCCATTATTTACATATGCTGCTACATACTCCCATGCTCCTCCGCTCATATCATACACTCCATGCACTGTTCCTGTTGTACTTTGTCCTACATTTGTTACATATGCATTTCCACTTCCTCCTCCGGTATAGTATGAACTGTCACTGTTTATATCTACTTCTGCATTTTTTCCGTATTTACTCTTACTCAAGTACGCTACTGCTCCCCACTCATCGTTTTTCATCATATGGCTATTTAATGTTTTATTGTAATTTAAGCAGTTTGTATATATATCATTTACTGTTATACTTCTCCAACTTTGTACTCCTGGTTCTACTTTTATTTTTCCACCACTATTACTTGCTTCAAATTTTGCTACCCATATTCCACTTACTGTCTGTCCATAATTAAACGCTGGATGGATATTCCATTTTCCTTGTCCGCTTGCATTATTAAAGCTCTTTCTTCCTGTGCTTGTCTCGTTTGTTAGTCCTTTCATAAATTCTACATCTATATTTCCTGCACTACTGCTATGATATCCACTTGTTATACTATATGCATACCTTGGTATCCATACCCACATACTTCCATCACTTGTTTTTGCATTTGCCCATTTCTTTGCTGTGTAATCATACCAATCTTTATCACTTCCTGTTGTATTTACCCAACTACTTCCATTCCATTTTATTGGTGTCATTCCACTTCCTAGTTTTGGCGTGTTTACTCCTTTTGATGCATTATAGTTTCCATCTGCTACTAATACTTTCTCTACTGTTACTGCATTACTTATTGTTTCTTTTTTATTTCCTGCATTATCTACTGTTAATACATGTAAATAATATGTTCCTGCTGTTGTTGATTTTAATTGTATTGTTTGTCCATTGCTACTAAATGTATTATTGTAACTACTTTCGTTTATTCCTATATTGCCTGAATTTGTGTTATATACCCATTTACTTGCCGTAGTATTTACTCCACTTTCATTATCTTTTAGTGTTACTGTTGCTGTTACACTTCCTGCTGTTGTTGTACTTGTTGCACTTAAATTTATTGTTGATGCTTGTGGAGCAACTGTATCTAGTATTGTTATACTTGCCTCTCCTCCATAGTTTTTTCCATCTGTTAATCTTGCAAATACTGTATCTCTATGGTGTAATCCTGTTACATTTGTTCCTGTTGTCCAACTTCCACTTATTCCGCCTTTTTGGTATTGTATTGTTAATCCTGAGCTTGTTGATAGTGTTATACTTGCTGTTCCATTACTCCATACTGGGCTGCTTGCTATTATTGCTCCATTTGTTAGTCCTTCTCCTGCATCTGCTATTTTTCCTGTTGTTATTTCTTTTGTTGCTTGTCCTTTATTTCCTGCTACATCTGCTACTTCTACTTTTATTGTATATGATGTATTTTGTTCTAACTCTCCTTTTATTACACTTGTGTTTGCACTACTTCCTATTTGTGTATATGTGCTATCTGTTTCTGTTGTTTTCTTTATATAAAACGTGTATTGTGGACTTGACCCCATTCCTGCTTCATTATCTGTTGCTGTGGCTGTTGCACTTATGCTATTTGTTGTACTACTTGTATTTGCTATCGTTACTGTTGGTGCTATTGTATCTTGTATTTTAAACTCTTTTTCATTTATTACTGTTTCTCCACCTTTTACTCCTCTTGCATATACTTTATCTCCATGTAATAAACTTGGTACTGCACTTGTATAATTTGTCCAATTACTTTCACTATTTTTTCTATATTGTATTGTTACTCCTTCTACATCTGTTGTTAATGTTAGTGTGGCTGAACCTGTACTCCATGTTATTTTTCCGTTTATACTTCCTATTACTGGTATATTTCCTCCTATTCCGTTTATTATACTATCCATTTCATTTAAAAGTCCATTTATTGCTGCTTGGTCATTTTTCGCTGCCTCTTCTGTTGCATTTGCTGCTTCTTGGGCTTTCTTTATTATTCCATTGTCATTAAATATTGTTCCTATTGTTATTCCTGCTAATATTAACAATACTATTATCGTCACTACTAATGATATTAATGTTACACCTTTGTTTTTCATTTCTTCACTCTCCGTTTTTATTTTTTCTTTTTATTTATAACTTTTTATTTTCTATTTTTACTTCTTAACCTTTTTAAAACTACTTAATTTATTTATCTTTAATTTCCATATTTATTATGTATAAGTTTCGACAAATTATACAATTCCAAAATTATTATACTTTCAAATAAGGTATTTGTAAATACTACATATTTTACTTTTTGTTTACAACATTTTTACAATTGTATTACACTATTTAATCTGTAATAATTATATTTTGTTTTACAAAACATAATCTTCAAATAACATTTTATTTAGAAAAACAATCTTCAAATAGGAATCTATTTAAATAAGACAATCTTTAATTAATATTTTTAACATACAATACCTTATATTTGTTTAAATATATTTTTGAAAATTTTATTTTTAATAACCTTTTAAAAATCTTTTTACATATTTTTTATTTTTTAGGTAAAAATATTTTTAAAACAAGTTTATGGAAATTATATAAAATTATAAATTATAAAATAT